>ERZ1674276.56-NODE-56-length-22511-cov-8.287317_pt1 | contig 22511 bp, 8 predicted proteins | sample MGYA00581194_ERZ1674276 | MGnify/ENA primary metagenome ERZ1674276 (study PRJEB41354, sample SAMEA4873337) | human saliva metagenome | biome: human-associated habitat [ENVO:00009003]; feature: mouth environment [ENVO:08000002]; material: saliva material...
CGAGATGCGCATTAGTGACTGGAGTTCAGACGTGTGCTCTTCCGATCTAGATACTCTTCTGTTGCTGTACGGAAATCCCAGTTGTTATTTGCCGCTTGACTTGTTATAATACGTCTTATTTCTGGTTCTACATTCTGATAAACGTTATCAAGGAACGTTTCGAAGTGTTCACCAAACAATTTCCTTAGTCCATGATGCGCTACAGCCTCATGTAACAGAGTCTTCTCTACGTCTTCTACACTTGCATGATTAGGGATAACGATGGTGATTTTTCCACTACTTTTAGAATAGAATCCTTTTGTCTTAGCTTTCTTTCCCTGCAAGCTGTTACTATCTGTAACGGTTTCAATATTATTAAGATGTAACTTGTCAGCAAGTTCACTTATACGACTTATCATGCGCCGGCGTTCCCTTTCTGCAAAAGCCTTGTTGTCTTCCTCGCTACGATTGCTCTTACCAAGCATTTTTGCAACTGGGTCATTAATAAAGCTTAGTTCGTTGTCTGAGAACGAACCCTGCCCAGAACGCATAAGAGTTTCCTCGTCTTCTGAAACTTCTGAAAGTGAAGAGACCGCTTCAACGTGTTTATCCATCTCAGCATACTTCTTTTCCTTTTCTTCCATTTCTTTCTTCATCGCTTCCGTGTACTCTACATACTTTGCCTTAGCTTCTTCAAGTTCACTCTCGAATTCGAAAGGTTTACCTTCTCTTGAAAGGATATGTTCTAAGTCTGAGCTGTAGTGTGCAATATTTTGTGTTGCTCGCTCTATACTCTCCTTGAAATCATTACCAGTTATAATATTATCGGCAATATCCTCTATAGCGTTACGCATCAACGCTCCCTTTACGGGTACATCTTCAAGTCCAAGTTCCTTTTGCGAATAGGTCATTGTACGAGTAGACTTTGCGAAGAGATTAATACCCTGAGAAGACATTTCTTTAGAAACCTCGGTATGAATAGCAAAGGTAAGTCCATCAATATCAACGTTAATGGTGCTGCCATAAGTAGCATTGATTCCATTCTTAACCTTTTCACTTTCTTCTTTGACCTTCTTGTTATGGTCTTTGAAGAAGTCCTCCATACCAGCAACACTGTCATACTTATGTTTACCAACAATGATAGCTTCAAATTTGCCATCAGGGTAGGTATTATTCACAAGTGAAAGGTTCTTCTCGTTCTCTTCCTTTTGAAGCTGAGCATTTTTGATAAGTCCATTAAGACGTGGCTTAGCATTGTGAATATAGGTTTGGTCTGATTCCCACTGACGTTTGCGACTTTCATACTTACGGACATTCTTCTCTGCCTGATTCTTTAACATGGCGTACTCGCTTCCTGAAAGCTGTGCAACAGTATCTCCGAAAGAGTCTTCTTCCTCTTCAAGAATACGGTTCTCCATACTGTTTGCCATAAGCTGTTTACCTTTCATAATACTATCGGCAATAGCACCCTTAGTCTTTAGTCTTTGGTAAGCAGTAACGTCAAGACTGTCTTCTACTCCGAAACGAAGCACACGAACAGGTTTGTTCATATCCTTATGAATATTTCCTTGTCGCAATATACGTCCATTGCGCTGTGTATAATCCATAGGCCTATTAGGCGCATCGATATGTATAAGTGTATGTAGACGCTCCTGTATATTCACACCTGTTCCGAGTGTAAACGTACTTCCTAAGATTACACGAACCTCTCCACGATTGACCTTATCGAAGATTTCCAATTTCTTCTTAACAGTCATTCCCGACTTCATAACAACAATCTGTTTCTCTGGAACGCCCGCCTCTATAAGTTTCCTTCTAATATCTTCGTAAAGATTAAAGCCACTCGTCTTATTCTGATAATTATCTGCAAACAAAGCTACAGTACCATTGTAAGAAGCTGTTTCTTTAAGGGAGCGTAAAGTCTGACGCACAGCCTCATTGGTCTTACTATTAGAATCGTCTTCGGCTGTTTCGTCAACTAATCGTGCATCCACAGCTGCAGCCTTAGCTATACTATACATGGTAAGTGGAATATGAGAATTCTCTTTTTTCTCCTTACCACTCATCTTGTCGTATGCCTCAAGTTCTGCCTTAACGTACTTCATAATACCACGAAGGGCTGTTGTTTGAGGTAGATAAAGATCTTGAGCCTTGTCCCCTTCCATCTTAGGAATTTTATCACTGACCCCACCAGCGTCTTTTGTTCGAACCGTGTCAGATACACTTGACCAAATACGCACTAACTCTGGTAAATCAATATAGCCTGCAAAACGATTATTCTCCCTAAACTTTCCACTGGTAGTAAACTCAAGCATCTGCTGTATATTACCAAAGTTTCGCACAAAGTCGTCAAAGTAGTAGATACCATACTCTTTCATAGTTTCAGAAGGCATGAGATAACGCATGAACGTCCAAATCTCTGCTGCTGTATTACTAATAGGAGTACCAGTTGCAAAGATGACGTTACGTCCATGACTCTTTGATAACACGGCTTGTGTTTTTAAGAAAACACCCTGTGACTTTTTAGAATATGAGGGGTCAACACCCTTGACACCACGCTGCATAGCTGTAGCAAAACCAAGATGTTTATACTCGTGCGCTTCATCGATAAGCAGAGCGTCAATTCCCATGTCATCGAAATTCTCTGTTTCATCCGTTCTACGCTCAAGCATCTCACGAGCCTTAACCTCCGTATTCTGTTTTGTAACGGCACGTTTTTTCTCTTCCTTTGCCGTTCGCTTCTCTGAAAGTGTAGTAGTCAAATCTGCTAATTCTTCTTTCAGCTGCTCAACTTCTTTCTCCGCTTGACGAGTGATTAAATTACGACCTGACTTGTCTGCGTCTCTCATCTTTTCCAAGACAATCATCTTCTCTTCTATCTTATCCTGGATAAACGCCATCTGACGTTCTTCGCTATCAGGAATAAACTCAAAGGTTGATTGAGGAACGACAATCATATCCCAATCGTTGTAACGTATCTTCGCATAGAAATTCTTTCTTCCTTCTGCATTGCGGTCACTATCCTCAAGCGTAAGAATCTTCGCATTTGGATATAGCTCTTTCGCACTTGCAACAAACTGACCTACTGTAGCATTCTGCACTACAATCATAGGCTTACGTGCTGTGCCAAGTCTACGCATTTCCATTGCTGTAGAAATAAGCGTAAAGGTCTTACCAGTACCCACCTCATGTGCAAGCATTAACGGCTGCATTGTTCCACGTACAACGGCTTTCGCTTGATGTGGACGTAACGTAATATTATGAGTAGCACCTCCGAAATGCTCTGGGATGTATTCACTTGGGATATCGATAGGTACGTAATTATTGAAAAGGTCATTATAAACCTGCTCCATCTTATCAGACATCTCAGGGTTACTCTGCATCTTATTGCGTGCCCAGTCCTTAAACTCCTGTCTTATTTCGTCTATACGGCTTGAGCACGCTTGTGTCGCTTCCTTGTCTGTAATAGTTTCTGTCGTACCATTATAAAGTTTACGTGTCGTTGAGACTGTTATAGTCTTATTCTGGATAGCCGCTTCTATAAGTTCATGTCCCATAACATGTTTACCCAACAAGTCGCTATGTATGCCAAATGAACGATTCTTTTCATTGTCCGTCCAATGCGGCTCTTTCATAAACCATGTTCCACCTGCTGCTGTAAACTTAACATCAACATCTGTCTTGTCTTTGACATATTCCTCATAAAGTTCTGGCGAAATCCAAGATGAGCCTAAGTTAAACTCTATAAGATGTGCAGGTATGCTATTAGGTACAACTTCTTTAAGAGCCTTAATATTACTGTTATACTCTCCATTCTCATTATTCTCCTCAGCCTGCTTCAACTTCTCTCTTACGTTGCCACTAAGATACTGGTATGACACCTCAACCTGTTTGCTTACAGGATTCTCGAAACCTAATCCGCTTGCAATAATCTCACGCTTAACTTCTTCCGCTGTTTTCCCAAGCTGATTACTGATATATGGGATATCTATTTTACCAAACTTGTAAACGCTCACCACAATACCATCTTTTACATTCTTAGGCTGTGGTTCCACGCTCTTCTCTACAACACGCTTATTAAAAATGTCTGTCTTATGGAATGATTCTACACGCTTACCGTTTTTATCTGCCTTTTCCTCGTATTTCTCTAAAGAGAATACGTTAGGATAATCGACATCATTGCGTAAAAATGCTATAGAAGTATTCTTGTTGAGATGCCCATATGTATCTACGAAAGAATCGTATGCCTTATTCAGCTTATTAAGCAATGGTTTTAAGCCTTCATCGGTTTCGTTTTCTGTCTGATACTTCAAGACATCAGCGAGTGCCTGCTTAATTTCAGTATAAGCGTTAAAGCATTCTTCTTTTGTATGCCCCTTAACTTTATTCGTGTTAAGATTAAGTGGTACTGCCTGACCTAATTGAGCTACGCAGAGTTGACCATCCTTGTTTACAAGCATGCTTCCCTCTTTGACATCGTTACCAAGTTCCTCATAGACGTTAATAGGCTCCACGTCTTGTTTTGTTGATGCAGCCTCATCTTTCATATTAGTAAAAGACTGAACAAAGTCTGCTAACAACTTATCTTGCGCCTTGTCATTAGTAGGGTAAAGACCCTTTGAAGTAGCACGATATTTGTCGCCATGCTCAAAAGCGAACTCCATCTTACCTGCCACCATTTCAGGGTGTTCAATGAAGTATTTGTTATAGTCCATCGAAAGATGTTTAACAACTGGAACATCTACACTCTTGACACGTTTTGTTTCGCCAGTATCAAATTCCACCGAACGCTCACCTGTAACAGTGCTTACATCGATTGCATTTGGCGAGACTTGACCATTAACACGCTTGCGAATGACAATAATATCTGATGTAACACCAGTACCACCGAATGTTTTGTTATTCAATCGGAAAGCACCAACAACATCTGCATTACCTTCACTCACCAGCCAATCACGAAGTTTCTGTGAACTATCAAGTGTACCATTTGACGATATAAAGATACCTATACCGCCCTCACGCAGTTTACGTACATTCTTTGCAATACAGAAGTCATGAATGTTATGGAACTTCTTAGAAAGGTCACCATCTCCTGTTGTGTCATTAACACGAAGACCTGTAACAAATGGAACATTGGTTATCGCAAGATCTACACTTCCGTTAGGCACTTTCGTTTGCTCAAAACCTTGTATTTCAACCTTTGCTTCTGGATATAGTAAGGAAAGAATATTGCCAGACGTTCCGTCTATCTCCACTGCTTGAATATGACTATTATCGCTTATATCCATTGGCATAAGACCAAGAATATTACCGATACCTGCAGAACCTTCAAGAATATTGCCACCCTTAAAGCCCAGCTGCTTAGCAATGTCCCACAATGTGTCTATAACGTACGCTGGTGTGTAATAAGCACTATTAGCACTCATTACGGCTTGTTCGTAACCCTCTGCGCCTAACAAACTCTGTAGGCGAGCAGGGATAGAATCTTTACTCCAACTGTATGAAGCTTGATTAAAGGCTTTGCCTAAACCTCCCCATCCACTAAACTTTCTGAGAACAGACATTTGTTCGGGAGTTGCTTTTTCGCCACTCTCGACAAGTTCATTTGCCAACTCAATAGCTTTGATATTGGCTTCAATACGAGCATCAACTGATGTAGGCGCATAGTCTACACCACGCTCAGCATGATTATTAGAAACGTTTAATCTCGATAAGCGTCCAGAGGGTCGTTCAGTGCTGCTGCGTTCTTCTGCATTTCCGCTCTGTACTCGGCTATCTCCTTGTCGCTCAGACCTGCGTTCTTCAATATCTCTGTCCAGTTGTCTGTTGTCAACTGTCCTGCGCTCAGAAGATTCTCGTTGCGAAACTCCATCATCGCTCTTTCTATTCTCTCTTCGAGTTCTTTGGTTATCTTCATTGTCTTTGCTGTCTAAATCATTATTACCGAACAAATCGCCAAACAAGTCACCTGTGGTAGGCTGCTCCAAAGATACATCTTTTTTCTTTGAGTTGTTCTTTTTTGCTGGCTTTTCTTTCTCTGTACTTACTTTTTCCTCTTTTTCTGTGATTGCTTTATTTGACTTTGCAACAGGAGAGAGTTCTTCCCAATTAGCCACATCATACACAACAGGTGCTAAACCAGTATCAAGAATTGGTCTATTATTATCAGCCTTGTCAATGTCATAAAGGATTGCCTCCTTACCCTTGTACATTACCTTATCACCAATATTGAAGCTGTGCAAATCAGGGACTATCTTCTCCTGCCACCCTTCTTTATTAAGCGTCTTTGCAAGATGTCTCCATTCTTCAATAGAGACCTGCCCATTTAGTTTAATAGCAACCTTGTAAGGGGAGATAAAATGCCCAACTTTAATTTCTGTACCAGTTTCGTTATTAACAAATGTCTTTCCAAAGATACCCTCTATATCCTCCGCAGAAATAAACCTACCTTCGAGTCCATTAGATGTAGGAGTATCGTTTGCAGTTTCATCTTTGTCGTTATCTACCTCCTTATGGTCTGTTGTCTTCTCTTTACTGACGATATCCTCTTCCGAACTTTGCGAACGATTTTCTTCTGACTGTGTGTTAAAGATTGCATCTGCAAAAGCATGTGCTTCTTTTGCTGTGTTAAACACAAAACCATTAACACCACGGAAAGAAGAGTAATAACCATTATGTTCTTTTGCCACCTGCTTGCGCTGGGTATAAACATCCTTGTCAGTGCGTTCCTTACCACGTACAACCCAAATATCAACATCTTTTTTGTTGTTGTGTTGCTTGGTAATAGAATACGCATCGTTATCTACATCTTCTAACTCATTAGTATTATTTTGTTCTTGCTTTGCATTAAACTCAACTGTTGCTTCATTGTTAATCTGCTCAGCTGTTTCAATAGCGGAAGGCGTTAACTGCTCACCCTCTTTACCAATTGTAGCAACGTCGAAACGACTCACCTCATCATAGGGGGTCATTTCGCTTGACAACTCTGTCATCTCTGGTAAATCTCTTGCACCGTTGTAGAATGCTTTGAGATATGGACGAATTGCGTCTCCAAGGTCAGAAATCATTTCCTTTGCATAGGCTCCAAAGGCACGTGCGCCATTCTCTATATGATACACTGCCATTTCTGCACCGATAGCCAACATCTCAGGGTCTACACCTAAATTAAGCTGACCCAACTTAGAACGCATACGCTTCTTTAATTCTTCGTAGCGTTCATTAGATACAAGACGCTTGCCGCCTTTATCCTCAATAGGATGCTGTACATTAACATCCCCCTCTGTTTTAACAGAAGTATATTCTGCAAACGGTTTTGTCTTGCGTTTACTGCTATCAATCCACTTCTTGAATTCTTCCTTGCTAACTTCTGTAATGTTGCCCAAGCCTTGCCATCCCTCTTCATAATTAGAAAGATATGCTTTCCTTGCGCTTTCCATGTCAGAGAATCCATACATTACCTTATGCTCATCGAAAGAACCATCTTTATTTACCTGGTCTACAACAAAGACATTACCCTCTGTTGGGTTATCTGACAAAAAGATGTCTATATGATCACCATCAACGCTTTCTGTACCTCGAATGTATCCGTAGGTGTTATGCATCTCGGTTTCCCATTCCTTGCCATTTGCATCCTTACCACGACGAACACTGCCCTTAGGCTGTTCAATAGTGACATTGAAGCCATCTACCTTAATATGACCTTTCTTGTAGTTACCAGCTTCTTTCTGTGCCTCAGTCGGATTGGTATCGACCTTTGCTTCCTCTTTTTTACGTGTACGCTTATCTTTATCCTCTTCCGCTACACGTTCAGCCATTGCAAACAAATCTGCATCTCTTGTAGGCTTTTCTAAATAATTTTCTACAATTTCTTGCTTTGTATCAGAAGATTGTTTATCTTTGCCTTCGAAATCATTGTTATGGTTTGATGCGCTGCCAGCTGGCTCGTTGCTTTGAGAAGCTTGCTCGGTGGAAACATTTGCAGGGGCAACACCTGTAGTAGAAGTATCTTTCGCGCCCTTCTCCCATAACAATGTCCTTTTTGTTAAGCCTTCTTTTTCTTCTCCGCTTCTACCACTATCTCCTTCAGTTCCTCCTTGATTGGCTTCTGCCCCATTGATATTCTCACTTCGTCCTCTTGGCGTAGCATCTCCATTGCTTCCTGTTCTCCCTTCTTGGCTTGCTGAACTATCGCCAGCCAAAACATTGCTTCCTTGTTGTCCATTATGTTCTATATTTAATGTTTCTTTGATTGCCTGAACAAGCGAACGTGGTGTATTATCAGGTTGCTCGAACAGAGTTTCTTCTTGTGTGCCTTGTATAAGGTCATACAATCTATTAAAAGTACCCTGTATGAGTGACTGATTGTCACCTTTGTACATAGTCGCAAGCAATAATGCAAAGTTACTATATTTTTCAGCAGGAAGATAACTTTCTCCTGTAACATCGTCAAAAGCAAGTTGTCTTCTCCATGCCTCAACAGCTATACGTGCATCTTTATGATTCTTTGCATTCATAAACATGCTATCATGTGACAGAGCATAATATGCCATGATAGAGTCTTGAATATCCTCTATCATACGTTCGCTTTGTGGGCTATCATAATCACGATAAGCCGTTGCAAGAATTGCTTTCTGTGCTTTTGCAGGTAGTGCATTAAACATCTCCTCAAGCTGTGTATTACCACCCTCGAAGATGCTCTGATACATAATACCCTTGATATCATTCTTCGCTTCTGCAGTAATGTTGCCTCTGCTATCAAATGCACTCTTATACTGTGTTGGGCTAATTACTCCATTAGCATTTAGCCATTTCAAAGCGTTCACACCGTTGCTATCAACAAGCTCTGCAAAAGAGATATTCTCGTCAATAGCTCGCAAAAGAATGTTTGCAAAGTTTTTCATCTTGTCACCAAGCTTTTTAACAACATTCTTAGGCTTGATGCGTTCTGTACCTCCGCTTTCTGTATCACTTGCTACAAATTGACCTAATGAAATAGCCTCATCATCATTCACATCGAGCATATTAACAAGTACAGGCTTATCCATTGCTGCAATGTCTTCTGGTTTTAAACCAAATGATTCTGCATGATCAATAAGATACTGCTTGTACTTATCGCCTTGCTCCTGATGATTGTCCCACATTTCACGAAGCGCGGCACTTCGATTATTGCCCTGAATAACCTCTCCACGACTATTCACTGTTGGTGCTCCAGTATAAGCTGTAATGGACGATGTAATTTCTTCTGGACGAATATTTGCTGCAATCTTACGTGCTGCACCTACGCTTGCATCGTCTTTACGCTCTTTGGGTTGTGCCTCGTCGATAAAGTGCTGTGGATTTCGTTGCCCATTCTTATGACTTGGTTGTAACTGATTAGCTTCAATGATTGCAACGTGTCCTGTTGGAATGTTATCATCATCAAATTTAACCTGCACTTCTTTACCTTTCGTTGCGTTAATAGGCTCTTGTCTATCTATCTTATCTCCATTAACACGCCTGTAGCCTCTTGCTCGTGCATCGGTTGCCTTATCTTCTACAAAATCGGGTACACCATTAAGAGCTTCACGCTTGATACGTTCTGATTCTTCTTGCTCTACACGTTCTTTCTCTTCCTGTTCCTTACGTACACGTGCCACTTCATCAGCTTTGCGCTGTTCCTCTGCTTGTATTGCAGCTTCACGCATACGATTAACAGCAGCAATCTTCCTCCAATGTGCAAGTGTTGCCTTTGCCTGTTCAATAACCGCAGCACGTTCTTTCTCCGCTGCAATCTTCTCGGCAATGCTGCCACCACTCTTTGTTTTGGTCTTTTCAGCCTTTTTTACACCAGTTTCCAAATCAGACACCATATCATCGGCAACAGTCTGTGCCATATTTGTGTCACCTTCCGTCTGTTCTACAATGGCATCCCATGCTGTTTCGGGGTCTGTCTGTTCATAAAGCGGCTGTCCTGATTCGTCTTTAGGAATGCGTTCCAAAGCTGTTGTTTGCTGTTGTGGGGCTTCCTTTTCTGCAGACTTCTCTGTCTCTTCCTGCTGTTGTGGCTGCTGAGTTGTTGTGTTTTCTACAACATCTGTAGGTGCTTTCGTCATAGTGTCAAGTTCTTCGGCACTAAACAGATTTACTTTCTTACCATTAATAGGCTGCTCTGTGTAGACTTCAAACTTACCATCTTCATTCTCAGGGGCTGTTATACTTCCACGAACAGTATTTCCATTCTCATCAGAGAGCGTAACCTCATCGTTTATGCTGTAAGTATTATTAGTATTGGTAGTTGGTACGTTCTCTACAACCTGCGTTGCTGCAACGGCTGCTCGACGTGCCTCATCAACCTGCTGCTGTACTTGTTCTTTTGGCAACAGGATAGGCTGCTGAGCTCCATCAATATCAACAAGCACCATTTCAGGATTAACCTGCCCTGTCTTTTCGTCTATTGCATCACCAATTATAGACAAAGAGTGTTGTGTGCCGTCTTCTTTGTCTATAATTGAATAGGTGTCACCTTGCTTGAACTCTAATTTTCCGTCAATCTTATCAGCCTGCTGCTGTGCAAATGTCTGACGGATATTGTCTGCTGCAACCTCTTTCTCCTCTTGCACGTTAATCGGTGCATCTACCTTGAAAATTGCAGAAGGGTCTGCTGTTTCAAGTTCTCCAGTCTCGGCATCACGCAATACAACGAAGTCATCAGAGTGTTCATGATCAACACCGCTACCATCGGGGAGCATTACAACGTTGCCATTGACAATATACACTTGTCTATCATCCACTTTCATCGTTGCTGGATGAATAGCACCAGTATCAAGGTTAGTACGCTGGTCTACCTCAAGATTACTTTCATGTACTTTTGTGTCAATATCATCTTTCACACGCTGAATCATGCCATTATAAGCTGCACGTGCATTGGCATAGTCGGTAAACGCTTGTAACTGTCCATCGTTAAACTCATCACTATGCTTCATATAGGCTAAAGTTGACGCACCGCCATCTTCGCCTATCATACTTTCAAGTGTATCTTCATACCATCCAGTAGCTTTTGTCGCTTGTTTCTTCGCCTCGTCATAAAGAATAGCCGTATTGTTGAGTTCCTTTTCATCTTGCAAGTTGTAACCCATACTGTAGGCTTCATCCATTGCGTTAAACTGCCCCTCAAGCTTATTCTTTGTGTCTTGTGCGTTAACACCATGCACAACAGCTGTACGATATTGATATTGTAAGGCTGCAATCTTCTGAGAGTTTGACAAAGACTTATCGCTGCCAATTTTCTCCATTACGCTACCTATCTGCTTTTCATCAGCGTTATCAATAGCATTCTTGTATTCATCCCAACGCTCACCAAAAACAGAACGTGCTTGTGCATCAGCTTTACGCTGCTCATGTGGTGCCTTGTATCGTTCTCTTGCATAACCTGCTGTGTTAACTCCGCTCATTATACCACTCATAAGAGCAACACTATAGAACGTATCAAGATTAATCTTTGGGTTGAACACTCCTGTGTGCGGGTCTGTGTCGAGTGTCATATCTCCATTGGTAACAGCATTGTATAGGTTATTTGCAACCTCCTCAAAGTATTCTCCAGCCATTCCGTTCCACTTGGTCCTCTCTTGGAAATTTTTCCAAGTCTTTGCCCAATTAGATGAGCTCATGTGCTCAAAGGCATCTACAACCTTTCCTAAACCAATCTTACGTGCACCACGACCAATAGCTGCATTTACTTTACCCACTCCAGGTAGATATTCACCCCACATTTCAGAGATATTCTCAGCGTACTGACCATTGATAGCCTTAGCGAGTGCCTTTACGTCACTATATTCCTTGTTTTGGAAGATGTAACCACCCTTGCCATCCGATTGTACATCACCTGTCTTTCGATTAAGATAATCGCCTACTATCTTTGTTGGGCTATACATACCTGTAACAACACCTGCTTCCACGGCATCCATTCCCACACGTGCAGCCCCTTTTGCAAGTCCTGTGACTGCTTTTGCTATTGCTCCTTTACCAAACTTCTGCAGTGCTCTTTTTGCAACAGTCTTAGCAACACTTGCAGCAGCTTCTTTGCCTACCCCAGAGGCAGGATTTGTAGCCATTTGTGCCATAAATCCAATAGTACCAACAAGGTTCTGACCTGCCCCAAATGCACCGCCAAGCTTATCAGAGGCTTCTGATTGGACGTTATTGGCAATAGCTGCTGCATCAAGAAGCATCTTGTCTTTAGCGGTTGATTTACCTTCTTCATAGTTCTTTGCCGCACGATAGAGATTAGCAGCGTTAAATGTATCAGTTATGCCAAAATCATACGTTGACGCATCTGTCAACCCTGCCATGATACCACCATATAGACGACTTAGAGTTCCAGCGTCCCCATACCTATCTGCGTTATTCTTTGCAATCGCAGCTTTCGACAACATGCCAAGAGCAGCAAGTCCTGGCTTGGCACCTTCTGGAGTATACTGTAGGGCATTCCCTCGATTGCTAAATCCCTCAAGTGCATCACTTACTGCTCCCAAGAAAGGATGTTCCTTTCTGAAAGCCTCTTTCTTTTTGTAATCCTCGTCAAAGGCATCATTTACACTCCCAACGGCATCTTTGTAGAGATTATCAACCTTATCTTTTTCACGTTGTGCCTCAATACCTGTCTGTACACTATCTCCGTATGCTTTTGCACGTGCTTCATCTGACGAAATCCCTACAAGTGGCTCTCCAGAATCATTTGTAACGATGTTTCCATGTTCGTCACGTGCTACTGTTGGAGCAAACATTGAATGAACTACATCTCCATTTTCATCGTATGTCAATCCAGCGTCAACAGGGTTGCGTAATTCTTTCCCTGTTGCCTGCATGTAATCAATCTCGTCTTTCTTCTGCTGCATAGCCTGCTGCATACCCAACTCCTTTGCCGCTTTCTTATCACCATGTACAGCATCATCAAAGGCTTTAACGATTGTCGGTTTACCAAAACGATTTTGCTCACGCTCTACACGCTTAGCTTTAGCTTCGTTACCTAACTGAACAGCACGCTGTACGTGTGGATTTGTAGGATTGGTACTATGCTTAGCCTGCTCTCCAAGAACTTCGGTGCGATGTTCTTCTGAAAGATTATAACCTACAGGCTTAGGCTTTAAGAAATCAGTTCCTTTTCCAAAGGAGTCTGACAAAAGCGGCTTACTACCTTGCGGTGTGCTCTGTCGAGGATGTACACTTGGGCTTGGAGTAGGTTTTGTTGTTGGAGTAGGTGTAGCTTTTGGTGCCGTCTGCTTCTGAACAGACGTATGCTCAAGCGAGAAAGCATGAAGTCCTTGCTTTCTCGCATTATCGAAATGCTGTAAAGGAATGTCATAATCGCCCTTCTGCGCATCACGCATACGGATAGTAGCACCCTTATATGCATCTGCATACGATTGAAGACCGTACTTATCGACATTTTCCTTAGATACCTGATGTTCTTTGCCGTCAGCTGTTGTGATAGTGTATGTTATCTTATTTGGCATAATGTATTAATTTAACGGTGGTTTATTTGTTGTGGTTTGCTTTGCCGTAGGCTTTGTTCTATTTCGACGATAATTGTTTACATTGAAACCTCTTGGCGAAGTTGATTTAGACGGTGATGCGCTTGTCATTCCTAACACGCTACGAACTTCGCTATCCATAGAAGGGAAGTCCCCTATATTAGAAACAACAATTGCAGCAATTCCGTCTTTACTTTGCGTCTTCTCCAACTGTTCCGCTATGGCGTTGTAATGTTGAGCAGTATTACGGTCACCTGCTTTACGATAACGTTCTGCGGCTACCTTTGCTTTTTTCACCATTGATGGTGCAAGAGAGGTAAGAGCGCCTTTCCTGTCTGCTGAATAGGCATAAATATTACCATCTTTGAGCCTAATTGTCTCTTTTGCGCCTCTATCTTTTCCTGTAACGGAGCTTTTAATCGTTCCATCAGGATTGTGCGTTGCTCTAAAATGACTTTCAGCTTGATTAATTCTCGCAGCACCTTGTGCTTCACTTACTCTGTTATGACGGGCACCTTCGGCTACCTGTGCACCTCTCAGGTTCTCGTTTGCCTTATGTGTACGTATGTCTTCTGTAAGGGCTCTTTCTTTGTAGTCCATATTTTTAGTAAACTGACTATCTCGCTGGTCAAAGTCTTTTTGCCATTGAGCATCCTTAGTTGCATCACGATCTTTCTTGTATTGGAATTCTGCAGCGTCTTTTCCTTTATTATACAAGTCTATACCAAGCTGCCGCATCCAAGCTCTATCTTTATCCTTTCTTTCGTCATCCGCCTGATTTGCAGCCATAAGATTTCTTATATACGCATTTTGCTGCGCATCTCTGTTTGCACGCAGCTTCTCCCACTTGTTTTCCGTCTTAGCAGATTGTGAGTTCTCTTGCCTATACATATTAGGAGCATACTTTGTTGTGAAATAAAGATTAGATAGTGCTGATATACCGTCACTAATAGCAGAGAACACTTTCTCACGTTTCTCTTTCTTCCGCTCGTTAGCCAACTCTTCTGGTGTTGGAGGTTGATACGGACTGAGCTTCGTAAACATATCAGTGTAAGACATACGGATAGGTGCTGCTGCAGGAATCATTTTCTCCTCTCCTTTTGCAGCAACACTCTGTTCAATGCTCGGGGCAATAGGAACTGAAACAGAAGGTGCGGTGTTGTTACCGCTAATATTTCCTGCTTGAGTTGTCGGAACAGCCCTATTTTCCCTAAAGTGGGCATTCTCGGCTCTCTGCTGCGCTACTCCTGCAGCACCCAATGCTGTTTCCGTTTTCAGTCCTTTAGATGGACTTGCAGGCGGTGGTTGCATTGCGGCAGGCTTGCTTCCTAAAATATCATTTATAGCACTCATATTCTTCTCTCTGAATTAGAATGGCATACTACCAGCAGCACCAGCAACACCTTGAACAGCTTGACCAATAGCGTTAGCCTTATTCTGCTCAATTTCGTTGAGTTGATTGTTAAGTGACGCATCACGCTCCTGAAACTGGTTCTCGATTGCATCTTTTCTCTGCTCTCCATTTACAGCAATCTGTGCAGTAGCATCAGAAAGAGCCTTGTTATTTGCAGCCTTAGTTGCTGCAACGCTTTCCTCTGTGCCACCCATGACAGCTTGTGCTCCTGCTGCTGCTTTGTTGCGATTCTTAATACTTTCCTCTGTCATAGTTAAGATGCGCTGGGCATCTGCACGCTGCGTTGCATCCTCGTTATAACGTCTGTCAAACCAGTCTTGGTTGGCTTTTTTCTGCGCCTCTACATTGGCTTTCATCTTCCTCATTGCTTTTGATGCGCTGATACCTCCAAAAATACTACCTGCGGCACCAATTGCTGCTCCGATTAATCCCATATTGCGTTGTCTATTAAAAGTTATCTATTTTCTGCGAAAATAACACATTACTTTTGCATGGTTAGTTTAACTTTTAATACACCAAATAATATGACTACTGAAAAGAAGAAAGGAGGGCGACCTAAAGGAATAGCGAAGACAGGCGGTCGTGTTGCTGGAACTCCAAATAAAGTTTCGGGAAAAGTAAGAAGTATTCTTGCAAATGTCACTGGCAGTTACTATGACTCTGACTTATTTGAAAAAGACTTAGCAAGTCTTGAACCTAAAGAACGTATACAAGCAATGGAGAGGTTTACAGCTTATATTGCTCCAAAACTACAGGCAACAACCCTTGACGTTGCAACAGAGACGAAGAAGACCATCGAGGACAGACTTATCGCTTTGTCTGGTGGAGGCAAATAAAATCTACAAATAACTACTATAGAAACGCTTTTATTTAAATGTTGAATTAATTGAATTGATTTGTTTTAGTTAAAAGGGGATTGTTCGTGAGAATAGTCCCCTTTTTCTTTGTAACTAATTCAACAACAAGTATTTACAAAACACTCCCTATATGTCGCACTTTGGTGTTTTTTATATCATTTATAATGCTCCCTATATGTCGTAGTTATATCATTTTCTTGGCGTCAGGAATATGGTTTTTATAGCCAAAAGTGTTATTGCAAACGAACGTTAATTTATTTCTTCCGAAGAAATCCCACTTAGAACGTATTTCTTCCGAAGAAATCCCACTTAGAACGTATTTCTTCCGAAGAAAGTGCACAAAGTAAAGTAAAATAAATAATATACATCTACCGCGCGCGTATACGTACGCGAGGGACATATTCGTTTTGTTAATGAAAGTAAAAAAGAAAACCTACAAAAGAAAGTCCTTCTGTAGGTTGAAAAGTGAATTAGAAACCTTTGCCTTTCATCCGCTCGTAAACAACAGATTGTTTCTTGTCTTGATTTTCTATTTTGAAAATAACCATTGAACGATTGGGAATGTCATCAGGAAGCTGTGCGACAAGTTTTGCAATTACTTCGTCAACGTTGTTAAAACCGACATCAGTTATCTCGGCTAACTTACGTCCTTGAAAAAATGCTTCTCCATGTATTTGGTAACGGTATGATAGTTTAAAACGTTCTTCTTTTGGTTTCTGCTCACGTCTTGACGGTTTATCAGAGAAGAAAATAAAATCAATGACCTTTTCGTTCAGTTCCCATGCAGGCGAGTAATCTGTCTTGATGTAGCCTCGTGTTACCTTATGAGCGCTACTATGATTCATTGCAAATGCAACTTCTTCAATACTTGCATTACAATCATTCTGTGCTATAGTTCCCCAAGTGTGACGGAAAGTGTAAACAGAATAATCGTTATCTTTATCAATTCCCATAGCCTCACAAAGGTGTCGAATACCAATGTTTACATTTGCGCTGAAGCTATCAGATGTCGTATGCCGTTTTGCAAAACAAAAAAGATGCTCATCATCCTCGTCAATGCTTTTGTATTTCTCAAATAAAGGCTGCAAAATAGCTGGAACACGCATTTCCATATAAGCACCATCAGTGCGAAACATCTTTGTCTTTGCTCTCTGATAGTGAAGAATGCCATCGTAATAATCAGACTTCTTCATGTGGAATAAGTCTACAGTGTTGATTCCTGCCAGACAAATAACAATCATAGCAACGTCACGTCCTAACTCTTCAAGTGGATGCGCCATCTTACTCTCGGGAAGAGGGAAAAAGAAGAACTCTCGACATGCTTCGGGAGTTATAGCGAGCTTCTCTGGTCTGTCTGCCTTTGGAATCTCAACGCTCATCCAAGGATTGGATTTAATTCTAATGAGATTGTTATCGTAGTCATTGTATTCTACAAGAGCAGCCTTATACACTTGACGAATGCAAATAGGGTACATTTCCTTTGCCCGCTTTGTTGTTTCAAGAGATTTTATCCATTGGTTAATAAACAACGAAGTAAGTTCAGAGAACATGACTTTGGTTGTACCAGCAAAACGTTCAAGATGTTGCAACGCAAGTTCGTAGTTACGTGCATTACGCTGCTGCCCTCTGTCAACCATTCTGTCAATGTGCTTACGTGCGTACTCGCTGAAACATAAGTCAGAGTCCATTGTGCGTAAAAAATCAACCACTTGCTTCACTGTCCATCTTGATGTGTTCACTCTGTTAAGCCTATCGTTGTACTCGATGATCAGACTTGAGCAATATTGCAAAACGTATGGGTCTGTAATTTCGTTCGTCTTACTAAGCCCCTTACTTGTTACATACTTGCCAGTTGTTATATATCCGACCTTTACGCCTACGCCAACTCTGATATATACCTGCCAGAAGCCGTCTTTGCGTGGTCTTCTTACTACTGCCTTAAATATTGCCATAAAAGTTTGTTGTTTTTGGTAAGTTGATGGTAAGTACTCCTTTATACACGTATTGTAAGTTTTGGTAAGTTTTACTATTCAAAAGCGCACACAAAGCGTGAAAAATGAACATTTCTTCCTTATGCAAATTAGGCGGGACACCTACGTAAACACGTGGTATACCGCCTAACTTATTGAAATTTAGTAAAATACTACATTTCTTCCACCGCTGCCTGTGCCGCCGCAAGTCTTGCGATAGGCACGCGGAATGGAGAACAGCTAACGTAATTAAGACCTACACGATGGCAGAACTTAACAGAACTTGGCTCACCACCATGCTCACCACAGATACCACACTTGAGGTTCTTGCGAGTCTTGCGGCCCTTCTCAACACCCATTTGAATTAACTGACCAACACCCTTCTGGTCGAGAACCTGGAATGGGTCAACATCGAGAATCTTCTTCTCCAAGTAGCTTGGCAAGAAGCTTGCGATATCGTCACGGCTATAACCGAAGGTCATCTGAGTCAAGTCATTTGTACCGAAGCTGAAGTATTCTGCCTTCTGTGCAATAACATCAGCTGTCAAAGCAGCACGAGGAATCTCAATCATCGTACCCACCTTGAATTCAACCTCAACACCCTCCTTCTTGAAGAGTTTATTTGCAGTTTTGCGAATGATGTTCTCTTGAATGTCAAGCTCATTAACAATACCAACCAATGGTACCATAATCTCTGGCTTAGGATTGAAGCCTTCCTTCTTCAACTGAACAGCAGCACCGAGGATAGCCTTAGTCTGCATTGCAGTAATCTCTGGGAATGTGTTACCCAAACGGCAACCACGAAGACCCAACATTGGGTTGCTCTCAGAGAGTGCACTTACACGACTCTGAATAAACTGAACGCTAACGCCCATCTCTTCAGCCATGACTTCCTGTCCCTTAAGGTCATGTGGAACAAACTCATGCAAAGGAGGATCGAGCAGACGGATGTTAACTGGTAAACCGTCCATACACTTCAAGATACCATAGAAGTCCTGCTTCTGATAAGGCAAGAGCTTGTCAAGTGCTCTTTCACGCTCCTCAGTAGTGTTTGCGAGAATCATCTCACGCATAGCCTTAATCTTCTCGTTCTCAAAGAACATGTGCTCTGTACGGCAAAGACCGATACCAACAGCACCGAAGTTGCTTGCTACTTCTGCATCGTGTGGAGTATCTGCGTTGGTACGAACAACCAACTTGCTATACTTCTTACAAAGATCCATCAGCTCAGCGAAGTCACCTGTTACCTCAGCTGGACGAGTCTTAACCTCACCGAGATAAACTTCACCTGTTGAACCATTCAAAGAAATATAGTCACCCTCACGGATAATAGTTCCATCAATCTCTAAGGTACGCGCCTTATAGTCGACCATGATTGCACCAGCACCACTGACACAGCACTTACCCATACCACGAGCAACAACGGCAGCGTGTGAAGTCATACCACCACGAGCTGTCAAGATACCCTCAGCAGCAGACATACCAGCGAGGTCCTCTGGAGATGTTTCAATACGAACCATGATAACCTGACGACCATCCTCATGCCACCTTGTAGCATCGTCAGCGAAGAATACAACCTGACCACTTGCAGCACCTGGAGAAGCTGGCAAACCACGTGTCAACACATGTGCCTGAGCCAATGCCTCCTTATCGAAGACTGGGTGGAGGAGTTCGTCGAGTTTGTTTGGCTCACAACGCATAAGCGCTGTCTTCTCATCAATCTCACCTTCATGAAGCAGGTCCATAGCAATCTTAACCATTGCAGTACCTGTACGCTTACCATTACGAGTCTGGAGGAACCAAAGCTTACCTTCTTGTACTGTAAACTCCATATCCTGCATATCATGGTAGTGCTTCTCCAACTTATCTTGGAGTGCATAGAGCTGCTTGTACAACTCAGGCATAGCCTCTTCCATTGAAGGATATTTAGTTGCACGAGTCTCTTCGTCAATATTTTGCTGTGCAGCCCAACGGAGTGAGCCTTCTTTTGTAATCTGCTGTGGAGTACGGATACCTGCAACAACATCCTCACCCTGCGCATTGATAAGATACTCACCATTGAAGAGATTCTCACCAGTACCAGCATCACGAGAGAAGCAAACACCTGTTGCAGATGATTCTCCCATATTACCGAATACCATTGCCTGAACAGTTACTGCTGTACCCCACTCTTGTGGAATACCCTCCATCTTACGGTAAAGGATAGCACGCTCGTTCATCCATGAATCAAACACAGCACAAATAGCACCCCACAACTGCTCCATTGGATCATCAGGGAAGTCCTTACCTGTCTGCTCCTTGATAGCCTTCTTGAAGAGAGCAACAAGTTGCTTCAAGTCTTCAACAGTCATCTCGCTATCGAGCTTAATGCCACGCTCAGCCTTAACCTGCTGAATAATTGCCTCAAATGGATCAATATCTTCCTTGTTTACAGGCTTCATACCCAAAACAACATCACCATACATCTGTACAAAACGACGGTAACTATCGTAAGCAAAACGCTCGTTACCCGTCTTTTCAATTAATCCGGCAACCACTGCGTCATTAAGACCAAGGTTAAGGATTGTATCCATCATACCTGGCATAGAAGCACGTGCACCAGAACGCACACTCATCAGGAGAGGATTAGCTGGATCACCGAAGGTTGAATTCATCAAGCTTTCTACATGCTTAACACTATTCTCTACTTCTGCCTTCAGCAAGCCTACTACAGTCTCTTTACCTTTCTCATAATACTCAGTACATACATCAGTGGTAATTGTGAAACCTGGAGGAACAGGTACACCGATGAGGTTCATCTCAGCCAGATTGGCACCCTTGCCACCAAGGAGATTTCTCATATCAGCCTTACCCTCAGCCTTACCATTACCAAAGGTATAAACTCTCTTTTCGCTCATAAGTTAAAAATGATAATGAATTTTAGTTATTTCTATAGTGCAAATATACCAATAAATAGGTAAAGTAACAAACTTTTCTATAAAAATTGCTATCTTCACCTTACATTTTTGCTTTGTTAGCGAACACAGACTTGATAAAAACTCTCAAGCAGACTACAAACGGGAAAAAATTAGTAACTTTGCAGCGAAATACAAAACAGATTATGAGTAGAAAAAGAAAGCCATTACCCATTCTGGAGAATGTCACAATAGAAGCTGTGGCGGCCGAAGGTAAATGTGTTGCACATGTTGATGATAAAGTTATTTTTGTTCCTTTTGTTGTACCAGGAGACGTAGTTGACCTTCAGGTGCGTAAGAAGAAACGTAGTTATTGTGAAGCTACAGTCATTCGCTTCATCAGTAAAAGTGCTGTACGTCAGGAACCTATGTGTGAACACTTTGGCATCTGTGGTGGATGTAAGTGGCAAAACCTTCCTTACGAAGAACAGTTGAAAGCAAAGCAACAACAAGTATATGATCAACTGAGTCGTATTGGCAAGGTTGAGCTCCCTGAGTTTCGCCCAATCATGGGTTCAGTACACACCAAGGAATATCGTAACAAGCTCGAATTTGGTTGTGCTAATAAGCGTTGGTATACAGAAGAGGAGTTAAAAGCTCTACCAGAAGGCGTTGGCTTAGCTGAAGGAGCCATCGGCTTCCATATTACAGGTGCCTTTGACAAGGTATATCCTATAGAAAAATGCTGGTTGATGGACGACCTCTGCAACGAGATTCGCAAGGATATCCGGGACTATGCACTCTCTACTGGAATGAAATTCTACGATATTCGTGCACAACATGGTTTATTGCGAGATATTATGGTGCGCAACTCTAATACAGGCGAATGGATGGTACTTGTACAGTTCCACTATGATGAGGAGGGAGACGATGAGCGTGCAAAGGCATTAATGCAGCATATAGCAGACCGTTTTCCACAAATTTCTTCGCTCTTCTACGTTGATAATCAGAAAGGTAACGATACATTCAACGATCTTGAACTAACACTTTTCAAAGGTAATGACCATATCTTTGAAACGATGGAAGACTTAAGATTCAAGGTGGGACCAAAGAGTTTCTACCAGACCAATACCGAACAGGCATATCACCTCTATTCTGTTGCACGCGAATTTGCCAACCTTACAGGTAACGAGCTTGTATATGACCTCTATACGGGTACGGGTACAATTGCTAATTTCGTAGCAAAGAAAGCTCAGAAAGTAATTGGTATAGAATATGTTCCAGAGGCTATAGAGGATGCAAAAGTAAACTCTGAGGTTAATAAGATTGATAACACGCTTTTCTATGCAGGTGACATGAAAGACATTCTGACCGAAGACTTTATCAGTGAGCATGGACGTCCGGACGTTATCATCACAGACCCTCCACGTGCAGGTATGCATCCAGACGTTGTGAACGTTATACTCGGAGCAAGTCCAAAGCGAATTGTTTACGTTAGTTGTAACCCTGCAACACAAGCACGTGACCTTGCTCTGCTCGATGCAGACTATAAAGTTTCTGCCGTCCAACCTGTAGACATGTTCCCACATACACCACACGTTGAGAACGTTGTCTTATTGGAGAAACGATAAAAGACAGTAAACTACATATTTAAAGATTGCCCACTATTCCAGCCAAAGGAGTTATCCTTTACAGCGACTGACATAGTGGGTAATTTCACCTTAATATATATAGAAAACCCTTATCTTCAAACTCTAACCAAGAAAAAGACACGACAAAAGCAGCATAATATTTTGTTATTATTTGATAAAATACTATCTTTGCATCGTCAATAGCCGAGTTATCAACCTAAAATATTATCATTACCTAAATTCATAGAATTATGAGAA
>ERZ1674276.60-NODE-60-length-22229-cov-9.087084_pt1 | contig 22229 bp, 16 predicted proteins | sample MGYA00581194_ERZ1674276 | MGnify/ENA primary metagenome ERZ1674276 (study PRJEB41354, sample SAMEA4873337) | human saliva metagenome | biome: human-associated habitat [ENVO:00009003]; feature: mouth environment [ENVO:08000002]; material: saliva material...
CTGAACCTATATACAAATAAAACCTACTACTCTGAAGTCTTCCTTGAATAAACAGCATTTCTTTGTGGGTTATCACATTCCCCATTGGGTTGGGTGGAGAATTTCATGCCTATGCAAGAACCAAGAACTCCGGAAAATTCCAAAATCAATGGATAAATCCCAAAATGTCACTTCAATATATAAAAGTACCTCACAAGGAATAATGCTGCAGAATTGAGGTGGCGTAAAAAGGTAGGGCTTAGGACAAACAAGGTTTTACGGCGAGATTACTACCTGCAATGAAATGGAAGTGTGAAGATTGTCGTCTAAACGGTTTGCCCCCCTCGACCTTTTTTATCCGTAGAAACCCAGAACTATCTTTACCACTGACAACGAACAACCGTTCCCGACATGATACACAGGCATAAGTGGAGGATGTGCAGGGAGAGAAGCTGGGCGAAAACAAAAAACAATAGAATACACAGAAAACAAAAGAGCCGCCCCAACGGACGGTTCATATGATCAAATTGAATATGGTATGAGATGTTTGTGAAAAAGAAGAAATGTACAAAAAAGGTTATACATTTGCCTAGCATTCAAAGGCAATAGCCTTATCGTCCATACCTTGAATGTGTTCGACACCTTGGATACTATGATATTTATCCATAGTATAATTTAATAAAATTCTTTTTCTTCTCATCATCATATCCTTGTTCAATAAAGGCAGACGCATCTAACACCTTAAGTTCAAAATCTGCTCCTATCTTTATAATGTTTGCCTTTGTTATCGCTTTTCTTTTCGTCGCATTTTGTGTGCATTTAAATATTTCTGGTATTTTTCCTGTTCTATCTTCATATTCCTTTCGACACACTGGTAATAAGGATGCTACTTCGTCATCTATTGCTAATGATGAAATCAATTCATTTGTATTAATTTCGACACCATCATTTTGCAACATTTGTGTAATTTTTCGAGACACCTTCGCTAATTTCAAGGATTTTTCAGGCTGTTCTTTACTTACCTTTTGTACTATAAAAGAGCAAAAGTTCGCTATGTTTTCTGTATATTGAAAATCGGTGATAATATCCTTAACATATAGGAAGTTATTCGACCAATATCTACCATCCTGACGAATAGTTGATGTTTCCACGATTGAAATCAAATAACCTTCATCTGACTTGGTGTTAAAAATCAAACAACCCTTATCCAAATGTTTTGTACTCAAGCCTAACTGCGGCTTTATTGAATATTCGCCATTCTCATAGGATACAGTTAGGAAACTATCTTTAGCTTCTGTTTTGAGAAGCATGAGCGCATCAACAGTTTCATTATTAAGAATGCAACCGTCAATGTAGATTACATAAAACTCACCATTGGCTATATTAGGGTGTATGCTTTGGTTATAAAGGTGTATAGCAAGATTGTTAGATTGCTTAACTATATCATCTTTATTTTCAAATATCTTGTGTACAAATCTATAAGACAGATTCATGTCTAAAGACTCTATTGAATTGAATTGTCTAAAAACATCAAACTTGAATGTGTTTTTTACCAATGTTGAAATAAAATCAGAAGCAAATGACATATCCTCTGCTTTAGAAGCAAATGCTACACCTTCTTCCTTTAACTTATTGCCTACTTTTTGTACTGTGGCTATTGTAGGGACTCCTAATTTTAAGTTTACCATTATTCGTAGATATATTTAGGAATTAAGCCTCCTTGATCAATTTTAGAGAACTTTGCTGTAGTATGAAAATACTTTAAATCCTTCCAATATGATTCATCCGCATGCTCAATCAATATCATCTGAAAACTCTTGTTTTGGTTTCCAATAATCTCTTCCATAAATTCGTTGAGCAGACGGAAAGCTTTCATAAGCTGTTTCTTATCGTCATTATTTAGCATACTCTTATCTGCATAATAAGGCATACTTGGCTGATCAATAAAAAGAAACGAACCAACCTGTTTGGACTTATGGTACATTATAGACTCATGCAACCCCAAAAAGAAACACAAATGCAGGAACATATAGTTTGATTTACTGCCGATATTTCTAACAGGATATTCTTCTCCATTTTTTAATAAAGAGACTCTTCTTTCATCATTATCATAACGCATAGTAGAATCTGGATAAGAATCTACTATGCCATTGCTTGAATGAAAATATTTATTTATATAACTATTCAATTCCTCTTTTACATCATGGGGTAATAAAGACATATTCTTCAGCTCTATCTTCAAAGACTCAATTAAAGAAATCATATTTTGCTCTGTACTTACCTGATAAGTATCCTCTTTTGGTCTTTTCAAATTTTCTAATCGGTATTTAAGACCTATTGCCCGTTCTAGCCATTTGGGATTTGCTATGGTTTCACGAAGAATCGTTAATTCTTTCAATTTGCTCTCACATGCCTTAAGATTATCTTTTAATTCTTCGTGCCTTAAAGCAAAATCAGGAGGTAATTTGGGCTTCTCCTTTCTGGACTCCTTGATTTGTACTAGTTGCTTCTCTAACAAATTAAGAAGTTCGAAAGTTTCAGGAGATGTTATGACTTCATCGATATGCTCCTTTATGTAAATAATAGGACGCAAACTATCTTGAATCTTTTTTCCTGAGGAGTTTCGTTTCTGCATTTCAGCTAGTAAAGAATTATAGATACTTAATTTATTATTTAATTCATACCTCTCTCTTTTAAGCAATTCCAATTTCTTAGTGTCCTCATCATTTTTTATCAGCTTATTATAGGCAGCTAAAGTTTTTTTGATATAATGTAACATTTCATGTGCATTCTCACGAACAAACAAATTCTCTGCAGGAATAAGGTTGAGACTTAAGGCATCATCATAAATAGAAGTGAGACTAGCTTTATATTTTGTCGCATTTTCTTGAGCTATTTGATGTTTTTTCTGATATTGCTTTAAATCAATTTCTGCTTTCTCAATTTTAGCTTTAATCTCATTTGCATTATGATATTGAATACCATTAACAAGCTCTAATGCATAATCAAGGAGAGCATCATAACTACGATGAATAAAAAATGCCGTATCAAAATAAGTGTTTGCTGATGAAATAATATCCTCTGTTAGATAATTAAATGGCAAAAAATACCTGAAGGTCATATTGTACTTCCGATTACCAACTTTAGTTTCATGCTGAGGAACATAAAACATCCTTGTCAGAATTGTTCTCATCTCACCCACAGAGTGAGTTTGTATGTATGGCATAGGATATTCCTCTTGCTCCTTCCAATACACATCTTGCGTACCTTGTCCTGAATGAGGTGCCTTCCTCATAAGGATATAGCTTCTTTCTTCAAGAAATATATTCATTCCATAGTATTCAACATTTTCATTGATAATATTCTCAACTATGGTGGGATTATCTGACAATAGGAGGTAATCAATAATATCAAGTATAGAAGACTTACCTGTGGAAGAATCTCCTGTAATAACATTAATTTTATTTGGTTCGAACGAGTAGGTTATCGATCTTTCTGTATTCTCTCTAAACCCCTTGAACCACAACTTTATGCTAGCAATATATAGATTCATAAGTGTACATTCAATTTGTTATAAATTACTTTGGAAGATAAGTTACTACACATATCCAATAAAGCATGAGAATCTTTAATGATTCTGTCTAATCGCTTAGAACGTAAATTCTCATCAGGAAAGGAATAATCAATTAATTGCACAACACCGTCTGAGATATCGATAACCTTACTTTGCTTGAGAATTACCATAGCATTTATGAAATATGGTCCAAAAGAAGCTAATTTACGAGAAATTAATCCTTGGTTACTAATCAAATCAGAAAGTTCTTCAAAATTCTGGGACTTACGGATAATCGCCCCCAACTGATTATCTATTAGCAAAGTAACCATGATATAAGATATTGGCATATCCATATTCCCTCTTCTGAGAAGATGAACAATACATGCCATAATTAATGCTTCATTATTGTAAACTCTGTTCATTACTTCTTGAATTTATTTTTCCAATCACGATGCCAACCTATCAATGGTAAATCTGGAATTATTTCTGTTGCAGAATTGGAATAATAATAAATACATCCTTCACTTAAAAAATTTCCTAAAGGTGTATCTGCCAATAAAAATTCACACTGTCTCATTGAATCGACAGTATTGCATCCAGCCTCGCACAATTCACTACATGTTGCTTCTGATATTATTCGACGATGGTTAGAATGGTAATAAGTACGCCATTTTGCATATACATCTTCTGTTAACCTTTTTACATCTTCATGTATTATATCATTATTATTCCAATGTTCTTGAAGATTATTGTTAAAAAATAACCAGTTTTTTGTCAGATCAGCTATTCTGTCTAAATCATCATCTTTTGTGTCGTCAATAGAAATCAGCTGCTTTATAAATAGAAAATCACGAAAGTCTCCACTTAAATTATCAAGACTATAGTCGAACCTAAAATTAAGCTTCTTACGACCAATATCAAGTATGCTTTGATATCGTTCTGTGAAAATAGAACCGTTATATGATACTGGGGTTTTATTAATAATATTAACTATAGAATCATCTTTTAATGATGTCATAAGCTTATTATATACCCAATCAATACGGTTGTAGTTTAAACCAAAGCGATTACCCATGATTCGTTTTATATCTTCTTTCAAGATATCAGAAGTTTTCGAAATAGAGATCCGAGAACAAAACTCCTTCAGATAATCCTTATTGAGCAGATCACTGATTATTTGTGAAACATTTAAGTGATTATTTACCGATTTATCAGATTCTATTTTGCTCTTTTCTGTTCTTTTAGATTCTTTTATAGTAACAAAGGCTGATTTTAAATCCTCGACCGAATGAGTATCATGAAAAGCCTCAATTGCTTCAACAAATTTATTCTTAGAGATTGCTTTGTTTGTTATCAATTGAAACTTTGTGTTTTCTAAAATGTCTGGTTGTTCTTCAATAAATGTCATCCAAATGGAAATAGTTTTCCACAAATCAGTATCCCGATTGCTTAAATTAATCGTTTCTCCTTTTGAACTTTTACGGACACTATGTTTTATTTGATATAGGGTTATACCCTCTTCCGTTTGTGTATCAACATCATCATGCAACTCAAAGCTAACAGTTGCAGCATCATCGTTTTCTTTTAATAGCCTTAATACAAAGTAATTCCACTGATATTCAAAGGCTGCAAAAATATCAGCAGCCGAACGTTTGCTTTGCTCTTTAGATGGTGTTATTACGCTCATATGAATTCAATTACAATAATATCAATTACTATCAGTTTTTATTCTTTGTTGCCACCGTTAATAAGTTGGCGAGGGTCTACGTTCAAAAGTTCTGCAATTCTAACAAGCATATCAAGCGAGGGTTGCATCTTGTTGGAGCACCATCGCGAAACGGTTGCTTCATTTTTACCAACTTGTTCCGCTAGCCATTTTCCTGTTTTACCATTCTCAACTAACACAACTTTTAGCCTATTGATTTTTGAAATTCCATACGTCTTGATTTGTCCTTCAATTACAATAACTTAACTTATCTTGCAAAGTTAGTGATAATATATGGAAAAAACCGCATTGATTCCCAGAAAAATACAGTATAGAATTTGTTGTCCCAATGATTTTCGCTCATCCAGCTCCGAAACTATCTTTTCTGAAGCAAACAACACATAATTTCTATCTAATGAAGGATATGCAGGGAGAGAAACAGGGCGAGAACAAAAACGCAGTCTTCGGAGACTGCATTTCATCTAAAGAATAGAATACACGGAAAACAAAAAGCCACCCCAATGGATGTTACGAAAATAATTTGGAGAAGATTCTTTTTTTCTCACGATATACCCTTATCTTTGCAATAAACAAAGTGGTTCTTTGAATTGGCAAAATAAGGTAAAGTATAGAAGCTCACTGGTTTCCTTATCGTTACCATCCCTTATTGATAATCAAACTAATCTATTGGTTATTTGATATTTACGAATTTATCTATACCCTGCCATGTAGAAAGTCAGATTCTTTTTTATGCCACAAAGGTCGGCAATTTCTTTCAAATATGAGTTGATACGCTGGTTGCTCATCATAGGAAAGACTTTCCCCCCTTTTCTATTGATGTCGTAGTACTTTCTTATAATGGCAAGTGGAATGTCCAATAACATGACGTTTTCATCTACGCTTGTCTTGTATCTCTTGGTGATAAGCCATTGTCTGTCTTCTACGGTAACAATTTTATCGTAGGTAAGATTATATACGTCAATGTAGGCTAATCCTGTGAAGCAGGAAAAAATAAAAATATTCTTTACTAACTCCAGCCGTTCTATGTCAAAGTGTTTCTTCATAATACGGAGTACCTCTTCTTCTGTGAGATAGCCACGATCTACCAATTCATAGCGCAGCTTGTGATTCGCAAATGGATCATGCATGATAAGTCCTCTGTTTCTCGCATAGTTCACGACCGTTTTCAGGTTTCTCAATTTCTTGGTGGTTGTGTTATGCACACCACCTACAACAGATGTAAGGTATAATTCGAAGTCCTGAACAACGGCACTTGTCAGTTCTGTCAGTCCAATATCCTTGCGATGATACTTTGCTTGTAGGAAATCCTGAAAGTTCTGCCTCACCACCTTATACTTATAAAAAGTACCCTTTGTTAATGTCTTACCAACTTGTTGTGTGATGGAGTCTATGTACTTATCAAAGACTGGCAGAAAAGTGGTATATTCTTTGTCTGTACCAAGGAATACTGACCTGATAAGGTCTATGGAAAGTTCCTCTGATGTTTCATATTTCCTGTAAATCTGCATCAGCGTTGTTGTCAGTGCATCTATAGAAGCATTAATGGAGAGTGCTTCTGCTGTTCTGCCAATCATTCTGCTGGTTTTGTTACTGCACTTGGATTTATCCACAAAAATTTTAGTGGATCCAAGATTTGCCTTTTCGCCACCGAGATATATTCGGAGCATTACAGGTGATTTTCCTTCTTTGTTCTCATAGTTGGAACGTAGGTAGTAGGATACCTTGAAAGTAGTTTTCATAACGCATCATTTTAGTGTAGCTTTTTGGCTACAAAGTTCGACATAAGTGCTTGAAAACGAAAGTTTTGCATGCCGTCAATTTAATAGTCATTTTCCATTCATTGCTACATTTTTTTGAGAGCCTGCTTTTGTGTAGCAATTTCTGTAGCAGAAAATGACCGAATGATGACTATTAAAAGGTATAGTTTGGCAGTCAAACGGATATGGATAAAAAACAAAAAATCGCTGTAAAACCTTGATTTTACAGCGATTATCCTTGTTTTGAAGGCTAAAATGACGCGTTGTTTGACGTCCTTTTGAAACCTATTTGTGGACCAGCCTGGGCTTGAACCAGGGACCTCCAGATTATGAGTCTGTTGCTCTAACCAACTGAGCTACAAGTCCTGAATTTCGTGAATTCGGGTGCAAAGATAATGAAATAAATGGAAAAAGGAGAAAGGACGATAAGGAAATTTAATGTTTTAACACATTTTGTTTACCCAAACATGGGTTTATGGGTGATTTGGAGTACCTTTGCAAGAAAGTAAACATGGCTTCGTAACAAGGTGAGACTATCTTTGCAGAGAGCTTAACACCGCTTGCAGAGAAATAAAAATACCTTTACAAGGAAGTAAACGAACTATAAGACAAGAGGATTGAATACAATATATATTAAGCGAGATGAGGCGCATGAATTAGTAGAACAGGTTGCAACCATAGGGTTCTTTGATGGAGTGCATCGTGGACATCAATTCCTGATTAGTCGTGTCATTGACGAGGCTGAACGGTCTGGAATGGCATCGGCAGTCATCACCTTCGACCGACATCCGCGTCAGGTGCTACAGGCTGACTACCAACCAGAACTGCTGTCAACACTCGATGAGAAGCTACTTCTGCTCTCAAAGACACATATTGACAATAGTTTCGTACTGCATTTCGATGCTTCGTTGGCTGCGCTCTCAGCTCATGACTTCATGCAAGAGGTGTTATGCAAACAGCTGAATGTAAAGAAACTCATCATTGGCTACGACAACCGATTCGGACATAACCGCTCTGAGACTTTTGAAGACTATGTCCAGTATGGTAAGGAGATGGGTATTGAGGTCATTCGTGCCGATGCCTTCTTGCCAAACGATGAGAAGGTGAGTTCTTCTGTCATCAGAAACGACCTCCGCGCAGGCAATATTGAGGCTGCCAACTGCCTTTTAGGCTATCCTTATACGATAGAGAGTCGCATCGTGAGTGGCTATCAGAATGGGCGCAAGATGGGTTTCCCTACAGCCAATCTTGATGTGAATGCTTGCCAGCAACTACTCCCTGCAAGTGGTGTCTATGCGGTCATGGTGCGCTTGAAAGATTCTGTCGGATGGAAGCGAGGGATGATGAACATTGGGTATCGGCCTACTTTCAATGGCACAACCACCTCGATAGAGGTCAATCTCTTTAATTTCACAGGAAATCTCTATGGACAGGAACTCCTTGTAAGTTTCATTAGTAAGATAAGAGACGAGCATAAGTTTGACTCTTTAGAAGCCTTGGCACAACAGCTGAAGCAAGACAAAGAGCAAATCAATCGATTGTTTGATGAGACTTATCACATACAAGAGAATATTATTAATACACCCTAAGATTCACAGAAATGAACAATAAAAACGTTTTGAGCGCAACGCTCTATGTCATCTTATTTGTTTCACTTTTCATCTTGATACAAAGTCTTTCTTTCAAGGGAGGTAAGCAGCTTGTAAGCCTACTTGGAGGGACAGAGGCTGCTGATGGGGATTATCTGACTAAAAATGGTGAGACTCTTGCCATAACGGCAGTCATCAGTAGTCTTGCAACCTTTATCCTCTTCATCGCTACAAAGTGGGCACCTGTATCTGGTAACTATTTGAAGACGCGTCCTTGGGCTGTCCTCATGTGGTCGGCTCTCATAGCTTTAGGTTCGATACTCCCGCTGCAATTCCTTGCAGAGAAGATTAATCTAACGATGCCAGCGGGCACAGAAGAGATGTTTGAAAGTATCATGAAGGTGTCTTGGGGTTATGTTGCCTTGGGCATAATGGTGCCAATAGCCGAAGAGATCGTCTTCCGAGGTGCTATTCTACGCGTACTACAAAACGCATTAGGCGAGCGAAATCGATGGATAGCCATTGTCATTTCAGCCCTCATCTTCGGTATTATCCATTTCAATTTAGCACAGGGCTTACACGCTTTCTTGATTGGTCTGCTATTGGGTTGGCTCTATTCGAAAACGGGTAGTATTCTGCCAGGCTTCGTATTTCATTGGGTGAACAATACAGTGGCTTATCTAATGTTCAACCTCATGCCACAGATGAACGATGGAAAACTCATCGACTTCTTCCACGGCAACGACCACATGATGTACGGAGGGCTATTCTTCTCGCTCTGTATCTTTGTTCCTTCGTTGCTGCAGTTAATGGGAAGGATGCCAAAGGGGAAGAAATAAGCAGCTTTCCTATAAAGACATCTAATAGAATAAGCGCATAGGAAAAGGGACGATAACGCCTATCCCCCTCATATTCCGACCCTCTTTAAGAAGTGTACTAAGGCTTAACACCAATTGTGCGAACGCTTAGCACCTGATGTGCGGAGCCTCCGCACCACTCAATGATACTATTCCTTTATTATATAAACGATAGAGATTAAACAAGAATCGACCATTACATAGGCTGTTGAAAGCCATGTAATGGTCGATTACTTACTTATAGACTTTACTGTTAGCGATTACATATTCTCGCACTCCTCGTTCTCATGAACAGGGATTTTAGCCTCCTTTGTAGTCTTTTCTGCCTTATAACCGAACTTCTCAAAAGCCTTCTGAAGCTTTTCTTCATTGGTCTTCTGGGCATCGTAGGTTACATAAACTTTCTGTTCTTCTACACTTGTCTTAATCTCCTTCACACCCTTTGCAAAGCGGAGGTTGTTCTTTACTTTCGCCTCACAGTTAGCGCAGTGCATCTGTGGAGTAGTAGTGAAGATAACTGTCTTAATGTCTTTGGCTGTTGCAATCATGGCTACCATGAGCATCAGCATTGTGAAAATAGCTTTTTTCATAATTGTTCTTTGTTTGAGGGAGACGTCCGAAAGCGTGTTTCAAGACGTCTCTCTGTGTTGTCATTTATGTTATTCTATTGTGAATGAATCAATGTTTACTGTCGTTTACCGAGGTTCAGACGGATACCAACGTATACCATTGCACCCTCTACAGGACCATAGACCATTGTTGGTTCGAAGCTGTTAGCCCACGGATTTTGATAACCAATGATTGGGTTCTTCTGCTTATAATTGGTAAGGTTTTCCCCACCTATGTAAAGCGAGAAGTGGCGGAAGTAGCGTGTCACCTGCCCGCTAAGCTGTCCGTAAGCCTTATAGCTGCCTGCCCATGAGCGTTCGCCCGATGCTAAGGTATAAGATTCTGGCATTCTACCACCTCCGTTCAAGGCTGCAGTAGCATCAAACTGCCAGAGTCCTAAAGGTGTTTTATAGCTGAGCGTCAAGAGTCCTTTGTAACGACTCTGCAGTGGTTTCCACATCAGTTTTCCTCCATACGTCGCCTTAACGAGGTTATATCGATAGGCTGCTGTCAGCTCAAGCCCCTTGAACAAAGGATAAGAAGCATCGATTTGGAAGGTATGCGAGAAGCTCTTTCCATTGAGATTTGTGATATGCAGCTCCTGTGGATTGCTGTCATAGTCAATCAACATCTGAGAAAGGAAGTGCGTATAATAGTAATCAGTATTGATTTTCAGCATCTTGTTTCCTATTGGAATGTTGAAATTAAGACTCGCACCATAGTTCCATGCAGCCTCTTGATCAAGCTTATCGATGATGAGTCGGCGGCCCGAAGCCATGAGGTAATTGTTCTCAGCCAATGCGTGCGGACTGCGATAGCCCTTACCTGCAGAGAGGCGGAGGGTCAGGAAGTCGACTGGCACCCATTTCAAGTGGAAGCGAGGAGTGAAGAACGTACCATAAACATTGCTATGGTCGATGCGCAATCCTGCCATAGCGATGAGTCGACTATGCAGATTATAGGTGTACTGAACGTATGCGCCCGGTGTTGTCTCACTCTCAATTCCACGCATGAGCGGGTAGATATTACCGTAATCAGAAGGCACAGCCGTTGCTGGGAGTGTCAGCGTCTGATGCAAGTAATCATGGTTGAGACTCAAACCAGCAGAGAGATTGTGCTCATCGGTGAAGTTTGTCTCAAACATAAGTGATGCATAAGCATTCTTCTCGTTGACATCATACTGCTTAATACCATATTGCGCCTGCTGCTTGTGCATAGAAACATTACCCATCAAAGCGATGTTTGTGGCGTGTTCCTGATTGAGAACAAAGGCATGTTTCATATAAGCCTCGTAGCGGTCGGTGCCGATATCAATGCGATAAGGATTCGTTGCAGCAGCATGAGGAGTCTGACCACTCACGCGATCTTCCTTCAACAGCGACAAACCAGCATGTAAGATATAATCGCCCTTCTTCCAAAACCAACGGTTCTGCAGGTTATATTGTCTCACCTTTGGGGTATCTTGGAATCCGTCTCCATTGCCATCATGATGTCGCCAGTTGTTCTCATAGTGGGCAAGAATTTCCGTACTGAGGTTCTTGTTACCATTGATATGAATGTTACCATCCGCATTTGCCTCGAATTTTCCCATCGTACTGCCATAGAGGTTGACGCTCATACCTGTTGGATCTTCAGGTTTAACGTATTCTACATTAATCTGACCTGTCATCGCTTCGTAGCCATTTTTGACAGATGTATTACCCTTACTCACCTGCATACTCTTCATCCAACTGCCTGGAACATAGCCCAAACCGTAAGAGAGGGCAGCACCACGAAAGTTAGGAAGGTTCTCGGTCAGCATCTGAACATACGTACCACTAAGACCGAGAAGCTTAATTTGTTTGGCTCCCGTTGTCGCATCTGAGTAGTTTACATCTACTGAAGCGTTGTTGACAAAACTCTCACCAAGATTACAGCAAGCAGCCTTGAAGAGTTCGTCACGTAGGATGTCTTTCCCGTTGATGGCTCCAGCTAATGAGCGAACAGAGGCTCTTCGCGTTGTAACGGTCACGTTATCCAATGTCTGATCTTTCATGGTTGCGGTCGTGTCGACAGCAGCTTCCTGTGCGGTAGCAGGTAGGAAAGACAGCAAGGTCAGTCCTGCTAAATATATAATTTTATTCATTTTGTTTGATTTTCAGTTGTTATTTAAAATTTATAAAGCCTGTGTGGTATCAGAATGGGAAACATACTGATACGACTTTTAGCCCGAACACACTTGTGTAACAGGTACGATAAACCTTCTGTTGCCCATTTCATGAGGAACAGAAAACAACCAAAAATCAAATGATAAGTGTCGTAAGTAATCGGAGATATTGACGTGGCGGACTATGCCAAAGCAACGACAATATCCTCTCTGGGGCCTTTGTCAAAACAGGCAAAGGCAATAATTGACAATCACTTACGAATTGTGGGAGAAGAGAAAGCTGTATAGGCTGAATGTGATAAAAGTCATTGTGCGCCATGTCTGTGGGCGACAAGGTTTTCACCTCAATCTTCATGCAATTTTTTACATCGTTATCATTGCAATGACCCTTATCCTCCATCTTAGCAACAGACACATTGCCAGTATGTGCGCACACCACTGTCATGATGCCCGAACCAATCCATACTATCATCGTTGACAATAGAAGGGATAGTAATATGTCTGTCGTTTTTCTCATAAACTTGGCTGCAAAGTTAGATAATTATTTGTAACTTTGCAAATATTTTAATTTTATTTTAATGTTCAACTACCGCCCTTCAAGGCGAACCCTGTATGTAGGAGGGGGCATTTTGCTTGTCCTTCTACTCATATATATTGTCTTTCGTTGTCTACCTCCTTCACAAGAGGAGGTGGATAAGAGTGCTGTGACTATCCGTCAGGAGGCGTATTACACGTTAGAGGCTGATGGTAAGCCCCTTGCATACTTTGCTGATTATGTCGATTCGGCGTTTGTGGGTGGCTCTATCAATAAGGATTCGATTCATACACGCTGCATGACGCAGCGCGGTTATTGGGTGAACCGATTGCCCGTAGTGCCTTCTTGCCACGGACGTATTCTCATTCGGTGGAATTACAAACCCTTAACAATCGTCAACTTAAAAGGGAAAGGGGTGCTAAGGATTATTCATCAGACGATGACTCAGATGGATTCGGAGTTAGACGGATTGCAAACGAAGCGCAACGAGATGGGGTATTATCTCCGTGTACACAGCGTTCAGGATTACGGATATAACAAGATTGCGGAATATCATACCGAAGTGGTGCAGCAGATGGATTCGCTTCGTCGGATGATAAAGGTGTTGGACTCTCTGTCTACTTCTTCTGCCCAACTGCGCATTCGACAGCAAAATCGCTATGCTATTCAGACTTCCTCTAAGAAGGCGAAACCTACTATTTGCAACCGATTGGAAATAGATAAGAAGAATGATTGCGTACTATTGCAAACCGAAAGTAAAAGAACACCAATTCGCTTGATTACTCGCTTGCAGAAAAGTGGGGCGATTGACGCGTTGAACACATACTATAAGACCCACGCAGCTACTTTCAGCAGCCTTGCAAAGGGCATTCGTATTGATGGCGGGCGATATGAGGGTGAGAGTCAGAAGAACGTTCCGAATGGTTATGGAAAGTACTATGGCGACGATGGTAGCTTCTATGACGGACATTGGAAGGACGGAAAACGCGACGGATTTGGCATCTATGTTGCACCACACGAGTATCTACAAGTGGGTGAATGGAAAGCGGATGTATTTAAAGGTGAACGCCTTACGTATACCCCCGACCGCATCTATGGCATCGACCTCTCACGTCATCAGCACGAAAAGAATAATAAGGTGTATCACATCTATTGGAACAAACTGCGCATTACCGACCTCGGTACGCTGAGTACGAAGACTATCAAGGGGAAGGTGGATTATCCTGTTTTCTTCGCTTATGTGAAGTCTACAGAAGGTTGTACTGTGCTAAACGCTTATTACGAGGCTGATTATAAGGCAGCACGTACGCATGGTATTCGAACAGGTACCTATCATTTCTTTTCTACCATGTCACCAGGTGCAGCGCAAGCAGCCTATTTCCTCAAGTGTAGTAAGTTTAATAAGGGCGACCTACCCCCAGTCTTAGACGTTGAGCCGACCGATGCACAGATTGTTGCAATGGGTGGAGCGGAGGTGATGTTCCGCAATATTCGTGCGTGGATGAGCCTTGTGCAGAAGCGAACAGGTAAACGTCCTATCCTTTATATCAGTCAGACTTTTGCCAATACTTACATGCCATTGGCACCCGATTTGGGCGATAACTATCACATTTGGATAGCCCGTTATGGCGAATATAAACCCAACTTCAAGTTGGCTTACTGGCAGCTTAGTCCTGATGGTAAGGTGCGTGGTATTCATGGTGATGTCGATATCAACGTCTTCAATGGCTATCGCAACCAGTATGAGGATTTCCTTAAACGCCATTGCTTCTAACTATTGGAGAGTCGAAGACTGAACGCACAAAATAAAACATGAGGTAATGAAAAACTGTCCCTATGGATTGATAGAGGGCTTTAAGGTGAGTATTCCCCCACCCGTTTACTCCTCGTTTTGTCAATATTTTTCCCTCTTTCGATTTTTATTAAGGCTTAACTGGCTTCCAATTAACGCCCTTTTGGCTTGCAAAAGGTGCCCTTTAAGCCCCTTACTAACGCCCTTTTGAAGTCCTATTAGGTACCTTTTGGAAGACACCCCCGCAACTAATTGATTACAAAAGACTTACAAAGGCGGTAACTTTTCTTGTTTTCAGTTCAGTCCCCAGCCCTTTTCATATTTGTTTTGTAAATATATTTCTAACCGAGAGTATTTGTGTTTACTAATTGAATGTGCGTTATTTAAATCTCACACACCGCCAAGGAGCGTTAAATACTTTGAACTTTTTATCCTTTGAACTTTGAGATTTGAACATTGAACTTTTTGATTTGTGCTTTAACCCTTGATTTTTCCAGTTGAATATTTTTCCAACAATGGTATTCATAATTATGAATTGTGAATTATGAATTGTGAATTTTGAATGATAGTAGTAATCATAATTATGAATTGTGAATTATGAATTCTGAATTAATATTAGTTTTTGGTGGACATGAAAAAAGCTTAGAAAACTTATTACTAAGTATTTCTAAGCTTTGAAGTTGCGGGTGCAGGACTCGAACATGCGACCTCCAGGTTATGAGCCTGGCGAGCTACCAACTGCTCCAACCCGCGATATTAATTAAGAACAATTCATCTATGAACCGAGGTGCATTCCTGAATTGCGAGTGCAAAGGTAGTGGTTTATTACGAAACTACCAAAGAATTATACATTATTTAACAAACTATCCACTCTGCTTTTGCGGCTTCTAAACTCTCTTTACTACCATTACCGTAGGTAACTCCGCAGGTGTGTGTACCTGCATTTCTGCCCATGAGAATGTCGAATTCGGTATCACCAACGACGAGGGTTTCGTGTGCTTCGATGTTAAAATGACGCAAAGTCTTGAGTACTGATTCAGCTGCTGGTTTCTTCTCGACAACATCGTCGGCAGCAATCAGATAAGTGATATACTTCAAGAGGTCTAATTCGTCCATCAGTTTTGCAAGCGTTCTATGGCTACGACTACTTGCAATAGACATCAGAATGCCTTGCGAAGAAAGTCTTTCCAACGTTTCAACAACACCCGGAAAGGCTTTTACAACACCCGGAACATTCTTCACATTGAATATTTCGCTATACACTTTAGCACACTCCTCAGACTGTTCATCGCTCATTGGAATGATAGACGAAAAACATTCCTTCAGTGGTAAACCAATCGTTCGGGCACATTCCTCACGACTTTTCATCGGTAAATTCAGACGTTCTATTGTTGCAAGCATCGTGTCAGTAATGAGCTTTTGCGAATCGCCAAGCGTTCCATCGAAATCGAAGATGACGAGACGGATACCAGAAAGAATCTCTGGATTGGAGAAAAGGTCAGGACAGTAGCAAGGCGTTCTGTTGCTATCACTCTTCATAGTCTCATCTTTCAGCTGTTTTTTCCGCTTAAGATAGCCCTTCACCCGTTTGTAGCCTTCCTTTCCAAGGATAGCAATACCGCCATATTGAAAGCTCTTTGCCAATCCGAAAAAGACAGTAAAGAGTATGCCTTTCGTTGCCGTTGACACTGGGAAAAACACTTGAACGAATGAGAGGAGATAAAAGGGAACACACATCAGGAGTACGATGACACCTGTGCGAAAAGACAATTTTTGAAGATAACTTTTAATAGACATAACTGCACGTAGCCTTATTTCAGATCGCAAATTTAGTTAAAAACTTCCTATTATCCGTCATTCTGTACACAATTAAATAATAAAAAGAACTTTTACTTATAAATTCTAACGTTGTGCTTTCGCACATTCCAACAATTATTAGTAAATTTGCAGCGCAAAAATATTATATTCACTTCCCATATTTATGGCAGAAAAGATAAGAATCAAAGACATTGCAGAACGAGCAGGTGTAAGTGTTGGAACAGTTGATAGAGTATTGCATAAACGCCCGAACGTATCGGAATCCGCACTGAAACGAGTAGAAAAGGTGCTAAAGGAGATGAATTATCAGCCGAATGTCTACGCAAGTGCACTGGCTTATAACAAGAGTTACACGTTCTATTGTTTGATTCCAAAGCACAGCAGTGAGGCTTACTGGGAAGAGATTGAGATTGGTGCCATGAAGGCGGTAGAGGCACGTAGAGACTTTTATATCGACTTGGAAATCATGTATTACAGTCGATTGGACCCTCACTCTTTTATCGAGACCTACCAGAAATGCCTTAGGCAGAATCCGGATGGCGTTATCCTTGTCCCTACGACATTAGAGGTGACACGCCAGTTCACCGACGAACTGCACGATCGCAACATCCCTTTCATTCTGCTCGACTCTTATATGCCATCGCTGCAACCGCTGTCATTCTACGGACAGGACTCTATCCAGAGTGGTCGTTTTGCTGCTCGAATGCTGATGCTCATTGCTCAAAAGGAGGAAAGCATCATGCTTATGAAGCAGACGAAGGACGGAAAGATGGCAAGTCGTCAGCAAGAGAATCGTGAGGTGGGCTTCCGTCATTATATGGAAGAGAACTTCCCTAATATTAAGATTTTAGAGGTAAACCTCCCATTAGACGAAGAGCGGAAGCGTTATGACCATATCTTAGAAAAGTTCTTCAGCGAACATCCAGAGGTACACCACTGTATCACACTGAACTCTAAAGCGCACATCGTGGGTAAATTCCTACTGAAGACGCATCGTCATAACGTTCAGATTATGGGCTATGACGTGGTACATAAGAATGCTGACTGCCTACGAGAAGGGAGTATATCGTTCCTCATCGCACAGCATGCCTACCAACAAGGCTACTTCAGTGTTGACTCCCTCTTCCGTGCTATCGTGCTGAAAAAGAAGGTTGAACCAGTCAACTATATGCCTATCGACTTGCTCATGCGAGAGAATATAGACTTCTATCATAGGTCGTGGGGGTAAAAAGAGGAAGCCCCACCCCGACCCTCCCCGAAGGGGGAGGGAGACAAAACTGCTATAAAGAAGATGAAAGAAAGGTAGTAAAAGGGGGATAAAATTAAATAAAGGAAGGCATTGATAAAAAGGGTGATGAAGCTCAACACATGACGTGCGGAGGGCTAACACATAATGTGCGAAGGCTTAGCACAAGATGTGCGGATGCTTAAAATAAGATATGGTAAGTGTGAAAAGGGGATGAATAATAGGTTAATAGAAATCATCAACACCTAACATTCACCACCTAACATTTAACACCCACCACCCATCCTCCCTCACAAATCATCACCACCAAACACCCAACAAATGACAGAAAACAAAAAAGGACTCCTCGCGTTGAGTCCGTTACTTGTGTTCATCGTACTATATCTGGTCACTTCAATCATATCGGGTGACTTCTATAAGGTACCGATTACCGTGGCTTTCATGGCTTCGAGTATCTTTGCTATTGCCATATCAGGAGGCTATCCACTCGCAAAACGAATTGAGATATACAGCAAGGGAGCCAGCACAGACAACATGATGATGATGCTGTGGATATTCGTACTTGCTGGGGCATTCGCCAACTCGGCTAAGGACATGGGCAGTATTGACGCTACGGTCAACCTAACCCTCTCCGTCCTACCAGATAACATGCTGCTGCCAGGACTCTTCCTCGCCGCTTGCTTCATCTCTATGAGTATCGGAACGAGCGTTGGAACTATCGTTGCACTCACCCCTATCGCAGCAGGTATTGCCACTTCTACGGGGAGTTCGCTCCCTTTTGTCGTCGCAACCGTCGTCGGTGGTTCGTTCTTTGGCGACAACCTTTCGTTCATTAGCGATACAACCGTTGTTGCAACGAGAACACAGGAGTGTAAGATGGCAGATAAGTTTAGGGTAAACTTCTTCATCGTTGCCCCTGCAGCAGTCTTGATTCTGCTTGTTTATATCTTCTTGGGAAGAGACATACATACCACAGGACAGGTTGCCAACGTTGACATCTACAGAGTAATTCCTTACATGGCAGTACTGATTTGTGCGCTCTTTGGTATGAACGTCATGGCTGTATTGACCATTGGAATCGTCCTCACAGGTGCTATCGGCATCATTGATAGCAGCTACGATGTCTATGGTTGGTTTGGAAGTATGGGCGCAGGAATCAAAGGAATGGGCGAACTGATTATCATCACGATGATGGCAGGTGGAATGTTAGAGATTATCCGTGAGAATGGTGGTATCGACTATCTCATCAAGATGATCACCCGACACGTCAACAGTAAGCGCGGAGCAGAGCTAACAATAGCGTTCCTCGTAAGTTTGGTGGACATCTGTACAGCCAATAATACGGTGGCAATCCTTACCGTGGGCGGTATTGCAAAGCAGATAGGCGACCGCTATGGCGTAGACAAACGTAAGGCAGCCAGCATCCTCGACACCTTCTCATGTTGTGCGCAGGGCTTGATTCCTTATGGTGCACAGATATTAATGGCAGCAGGTTTGGCAAAGATAAACCCTGTGAGCATCGTCCCATTCTTGTATTATCCAATGTTATTGGGCATCACAGCCTTTCTTGCTATCCTCTTCCATTATCCCCGTCGTTATTCATAACATATCATCATCACCCAACATTCATCACCCAACACTCACCATTCACCACTCCATAAACATATCATCAACACCCAACACTCAACACCCAACACCCAAGACCATGCAACCAATAGAATCATCTGGAATGGACATCATTCAACGTAACTTCTTCCGAATCCTTTGTTCGGGCGCATTCGGCACACAGTCGAACCTCGAACCGATGTCGCCTTTCAAATGGCGAAGACTCATACAGATGGTTGAAGCACAACAAGTGATGCCTATCTTCATCAATGGTATCGCAAGACACGCTATGGATGAAGGACTCAACCTGCCAGAGAGTATCATCACAGACATCAAAGCAAAGCAGGAAGAACGCAAGACATTAACTGCAAGAATACCCAAGACGGTTAGACTTAGCAATGCATTACTGAACCGTAGACTAAAGAATCTTATCTACAACGAATTGCATAGTATCGACACTTCGATTGAGGCTATTGATATGCTGAAGCTGATTGTCAACAACTCTGAAACGATGTTTACACGTGGTATGAACTTAGGTGGAATCATTACGATGGGCGAATACCTAAGAACTCGGGGGAATAAGGTAGACTTCGTGAAACTCGAGAACTGGCTGAACACCCTGCAGTTGAGTGCTATGGCGGAGCTACAGGGTAATGTTCTCATCTCCGTCTTTGGCTTTGAAGAAGACGAAATACCCTTCGTTAGCAAGAGTGACCCAAATGCTTACCGCCTCACATTACGCAGTATTTCAGACTTAGCTAAGGACACTGCACACGAATGGCACTTCAAACAAAACGCCGTAGGATTTGTACAAAACAACAGTTCCGTACTTCGTCGCAACGTCCGTCGCAGTCTCCGCTATGTCAGCTATGCACCCATTGAGACAACAAGCAACTTCTTTAGCAACTTCGTCAGGAGCCTTTCTGAGATTGAAGAGTAAGCTTACTAAACCCAAATCGGTCATTAGAGCCTAAACAGATTTTGTTTTATTGTCGAGCAGATTACCCGTCTTTGTAACGCAGGCGTAGCGGGCTACGTCAAGTTGCAAAGACAGACAAGATGCCGACAAGAAAATAAAAGATGTTAGGAAACAACATAAAAATAAGAATTCCTGAAACATTGTGGTCTAATAACTGATTTGGGTTAAAACATAGATAATGCCTTGCCCCATGCGGACAAGGCTTTATCTTTTAATAGAATAAGTAGTTTTTCTACACTTTTCTCCCTCATTAAGCATTTAATCAGATATTTTTTGTATCTTTGTCCATGGATAGTTGAAATCCAGAATATAAAAACCTAAATACAAAAATCATATTAATCGAGATGAAGAAAATCTTACTTTCAGTGGCATTGATGATGGCTACATTCTCACTTCATGCCACAGATGCGAACTACCAGGTAGTTCCTCTCCCACAAAGCATTACTGCTGAGAAGGGTACACCATTCGTTTTGGATGCTAACACCATTATTAATGTTGCAAGCAACGATGAGGCTATGCGCCGTAATGGTGAATTCTTGAAGCAATATATCCAAGAGGCAACTGGTATTGCGCTCAATGGTATGAACAAGAAAGGAAGTACTATTACCTTGAAACTCAATGCAAAGGTTGAGAATGAGGAGGGTTATGTTATCACCGTAAAGGGTAAGAATATTATCGTTGAGGGTAAGACTCCACGTGGCGTTTTCTATGGTGTACAGACGCTTCGCAAGTCATTACCATTGGAGAAGGCAGAGAACGTAACCTTCCCAGCAGCTCGTATCGTTGACTATCCACGCTTCGGCTATCGTGGTACGATGCTCGATTGCGCTCGTCACTATTTCAAGATGAGCTTCATTAAGGAGTTTATCGATATGTTGGCACTTCACAATGTCAACACCTTCCACTGGCATCTCACTGAGGATCAGGGCTGGCGTGCACAGATTGACCGCTATCCAAAGCTCACTGAGGTTGGTTCAAAGCGTGCGCAGACAGTTATTGGTCGTATGACAGGACTCTTTGATGAGACCCCATACGGTGGTTACTATACAAAGGATGAGATGCGTGAAGTTGTGAAGTATGCAGCTGATCGTTATATCACTGTTATCCCAGAGATTGACATGCCGGGTCATATGCTCGGCGCATTGGCAGCTTACCCAGAGCTTGGTTGTACCGGTGGTCCTTACAAAGTGGCTGAGCAATGGGGCGTATTCCCAGACATTCTCTGCGCTGGTAACCCTAAGACCTACGAGTTTGTGAACAATGTTCTCGATGAGATTGTTGATATCTTCCCATCAAAATATATCCACATCGGTGGTGACGAGGCTCCACGTATTCGTTGGCAACACTGTCCACGTTGTCAGGCTGAAATCAAACGTCTCGGCTTGAAGGGCTCTAACGGCTTCCCTGCAGAGGCGCAGTTGCAGGCTTACTTCATGAATCAGGCTGCTAAGCACTTGGCTGAAAAGGGTCGTAACATCATCGGTTGGGACGAGATTCTTGAGGGTGATGTAGACAAGGGTACAACTGTCATGAGCTGGCGTGGTGTGAATGGTGGTATTGAAGCGGCTAAGCGTGGCTTAGACGCCATCATGACTCCAGTAAACTACTACTATCTCGACTATTATCAGAGAAAGGATAACACGATGATTCTCATCGGTGGTTTCCTCCCTGTTGAGACAACTTACGGCTACAACCCAGTGCCTGACGACGCTGCACCTGAGTTGAAGAAGCACGTTAAGGGTGTACAGGCAAACCTCTGGACAGAGTATGTTATCGGTCGCGACCTCGCTTTCTTCCAGCTCCTCCCACGTGTTGCAGCTATGGCAGAGACTGGTTGGACAGAGAACGATAAGAAGGACTTTGCTTCTTTCAAGGCACGTGAAACCCGCCTGAACGAGCTTTACAAGCACTTCGGTTGGAAGACTTGCCAAGACCTCTACAAGGAGAAGAAGTAATCTCAAAGCGTATTAGCACCGTCTAATACAAGCTAAAATATATTCGGCTGATAAGGTGTGAGGGTTATCCTCGCAACTTA
>ERZ1674276.61-NODE-61-length-21884-cov-9.541390_pt1 | contig 21884 bp, 14 predicted proteins | sample MGYA00581194_ERZ1674276 | MGnify/ENA primary metagenome ERZ1674276 (study PRJEB41354, sample SAMEA4873337) | human saliva metagenome | biome: human-associated habitat [ENVO:00009003]; feature: mouth environment [ENVO:08000002]; material: saliva material...
TAGTGGTCGCTGAGCTTTCAGGGCGCGGTCACAAGCTGTACGACCTCCTTGAGGCGGCAGGCCTTGCCAGGTCGAGCTACTACTACGCACTGGCTCATCCCCAGCGGCCAACCAGAGCACAGCTACGTCCCAAGGTCGCGCAAATCTTTTCGCGAACCCCCAACGGGTGCGGTCACAGGCAGGTGGCTATGTGCCTGCGCGCTGAGGAAGGGGTGCGTATTGCTGATAAGACGGTTTTGAAGATGATGCGTCAGATGGGGTTGCGCTGCGGTATACGCCGCCAGAGGCCCTACCGCAGGTATAACTCCTATAAGGGGGATGTGGGGCAAAGCTTCGCCAATATCATCGGTCGCGACTTCAAGGCCGATGGTCCCTGGCAGAAGTTGGGTACTGATGTTACCGAGTTTAAGCTTTCCTTTGGTAAGGCGTATCTGGCTCCGGTTTACGATTTTGCCAGCAAGGAGATTGTTGCCTACTCCATCTCGATGTGCCCCAACCTTGCCCAGCAGCAAGAGATGCTTCAGATACTCTTGGAGGCTAAATCTGAGGGGGTCGAACCGATTTTGCACTCGGATATGGGGTGGCAGTATCAGCACGAGATTTACATCAGTACGCTGGCCGAGAATGGTTTTATCCAGAGCATGTCACGTAAAGGCAACTGTATCGATAACGGCGCCACCGAGCAGGTCTTCGGTCACCTTAAGGATGAGTTTTTTCGCGGCCAAGACTGGCAGACCTTCGAGAGTTTCAAGGTTGACCTCGATGCTTACATTATGCATTGGAACACGGTTAGGCGTCAGGTAAAGCTGAGGGGCCTGACTCCGGCAGAATACCGGGATCAGGCCCTGCGGGAAGTCGCGTAGCGGCTACTATTTAATGCGTCCAAGTTTCGGGGCGCAGTTCAATTTCAGTACGAGGGGGCTTCTATCGCATCAGCGTTGATTAGCTCGGGCACCCGCGGCACAGCGTGCAGGTTACCTCGGTTAGCGCGGCTGGTAGGTACGGGCACGCTCCGCACGCGCGCGGCGCGCCTCGGCATCCCGAAGAACCGGCACCATAAGACGCACCAGCTGCTTAATTCCACGCATCACCAGCTCAATCCACAGCGCCGCAGACAGCACACCCGCCGCGCGCGGGTGACGGCGACGCACCCACCTCAGCGACAGCAGCGAAAACACGAAATACGCCGGGTACAGGAGAGCCTCGCGAAAACGATGAGCCTGCCGAACAACGGGATTCTGATAAAGCTTCTTCATACCACCAGTATATCCAGCCGCACGGTACGGCCACGCCGGAGCACCGACTAGGCCCCGGACTCGCCCTCCAGCTCACCCGAAGGCTTAACCGACGCACCCTCCACGGGCACAGAAGCCGCGGCGCTACCCGACAGTTCAACCACGGAGTCATCCCCCACCAACTGCGAGGGAGAGGAGCCCTCGGGGCCCGACAGGATCGTCACGTTCATGCGGCGTAGCGCATCCTTATCGGTAATCGTGTCGTCGTTATCAATCAGGTACACCCGGTAGCCGTCTGCGGTCAGGCGGCGCATCAGCTCCAGGAGCATATTCTGCGCCACCTCATCCACAGCGTACACGCGCGTCACGTCCAGGGCGATCTTCGAGCCCTCCATCGGGGCGTCCACAATCTCGCGAATCACGCGCTCCACACCCGCGAAGCGAATACGGCCCTGCAGCTGAATCAGGCGCATGGCCTCGGGACCGGAACCAATCTGGTAGTCCGCGCGCAAGGCCGAGCGCGCCACCGTCGGCACGTTCATCACGTGCATGCCCATGTCTTCGGAGAACTTCTCGAAGAGCTCCACGCCGCGCACGCTATTGCCGTGCTTATCCAGGCGCGGAGAGAACGTCGCCACACCCAGCTGACCCGGAACCGCGCCAATGATGCCGCCGCCCACGCCGCTCTTCGCCGGAACGCCCACCTGGGTTGCCCAGTCACCCGCGGAATTGTACATGCCGCACGTGAACATGACGCTCAGCACCTGACGCACCACGCCCTTCGGCACAACCTGCTCCCCCGTCACCGGGTGCACACCGTAGTTCGCGAGGGTCGCGGCCATCAGCGCCAGGTCCTTGACAGTGACCATGAGCGAGCACTGGCGCGTGTACCCCTGCACCGACACCTCCGGGTCACCCGTCAGGATGCCGTGGCCGCGCAGCATATGCGCAATCGCGTAGTTGCGGTGCGCGTGCTCTAGCTCGGATTCGTACACGCGCTCATTCACCGACAGGCGGCGGCCCGCAAATGCCGACAGACCCGAAATGACGCGCTCCATGCGCTCGCCCTGCGTGGCCCCCGGAGGGCCCACCAGCGAATGGGTGGTAATAGCACCGGCGTTAATCATGGGGTTCAGCGGCTTGCCCGAACCGTCCTCAAGGGACAGCTCGTTGAAGGGCTCGCCCGAGGGCTCAACGCCGACCTTCGCCAGCACATCGTCAAAGCCGCGGTCGGCCAGGGCCAGCGCGTACACGAAGGGCTTGGAAATCGACTGGATCGTGAACTCCACGTCGCTGTCACCGGCGGCGTACTGCTCGCCGTCCACCATCACGATGGACGCGGCCAGCTTATCCGGGTCCACGGCGGCCAGCTCGGGAATGTAGTTCGCCAGCTCCCCGGAGGTATCGGAGACGACCGTCGTCAGGGACTCAGTGAGGTACGTGGCGATGGGTGAATGCATGGTCTCCTCCGTGATGCTGATTCGGTGTTCGGGGTACGTTCCCGGATGCGCCGGAGAACCCGGGCATACCCCATCTACGAGTGTATCTTTTGCCGCCAAAAGCTACCAACTACTGCCGAGAATGACGACGGAGTGGACAGCGTGGGCTAACGCGCGGCGCCCGCGCGCACGACCGGGTTCTGGGTGCCGGGGACATAAAGCCGGCTAGGGGTGGCGGACCGACTGCGGCTCCTGGCCACCCAGCTCGGCGGTCTCCAGCTGGAAGGTCGAGTGCTCCACCGACACCTCAAAATGGCTCGCAACGCAGGAGCGGATACGGTCCAGAATCACCACCGCAGACCCGTCGCGGAAGCAAGAATCCGCAACCACCACGTGCGCGGTCACGACCGGCAAACCCGTCGCCACCATCGAGGCGTGCACATCGTGCACCTCCACCACACCGTCGACGCGCAGCATGTGCTCGCGCATCGCGTCCAGGTCCAGGCCGTCCGGGGTGAACTCCATGAGCACCGCCGTGGTCTGCCTCATCAGGCGCACCGCGCGCGGCACAATCAGTGCCGCAATGAACAGACCTGCAAGGGCGTCCGCCCGGTAGAAGCCGGTCAGCCAAATCACCACCGCCGCCACGATCACGCCCAGCGAGCCCAGGGCATCGTTGAGCACCTCCAGGAACGCGGCACGCATATTGAAGTTCGCGTTTCGGCCAGAGGCCAGCACCGCAATGCCGATAACGTTCGCCACCAGGCCGACCACGCCGAAGACCAGCAGCTCGGCGCCGGGCACCTCCGGCGGGGCGAACAGGCGATGCACGCCCTCTACCGCCGTGTAGATACCCACGGCCAGTAGCAGCACCGACTGGCCCAGGGCCGCCAGCACCTCAATGCGTCGGAAGCCCCACGTGTGGCGCGAGGTTGCCGGACGCGTCATGAGCGAAGCCGCGGTGAGCGCCACCAGCAGCCCGGATGCATCCGTAATGGCGTGCGCCGTATCGGTCAGCAGGGCGAGACTTCCTGTAACCAGAGAGCCAACCGCCTGCGCCAGCACGATGACGAGCGCCAGGGTAAAAGCCACCAGCAGGCGCGGACGCATCGAGGCGGCCTCCTCCGGGCTGTGCATATGAGAGTGGTCGTGGTGACCGCCGTGGTGAGAGTGTGCGTGCTCTCCCATTAACCTTCTCCTTGGGGGTTGTGGCCGACGCAGAATCGCCGGGGCGAGAAGACCGGCACGGGCCGGCGGGCGACGCAACCGAGTGAGGGTTCGTCGACTCCAGGGTGAAACCGCGATACAGAGTCTAGAGATAGCAAAATCGCCCGACTCTTACGAACCAGGCGATTAGCACATCAAACGAGGTTTCCGTGGAGATAAGGGGACTCGAACCCCTGACCCCCTGCATGCCATGCAGGTGCGCTACCAGCTGCGCCATATCCCCATATTCTGTTACGTTCCTCAACGAGGCAACATGAATATATTACACACACCTCAGAGGGCTACGCAAATCGAGAACAGCTCAAATTCAAAAAATTTTCCAAAAACTTTAGGGGCTCCGAGCCGCCCCGTCCAAGGGCTACGAAGCACCGCGAATACGGCTAAGAGGCGGGCACGCGTGCCCCGCATGTGCACCACATGCAGGGCACCGAACCCGCCCCTCACGCAAGCACTACAGAACGCGCACCGCAAAAACGTTGCGCGCCGAGCGACAGCCCGAAGGCCTAAGCCTCGTCCTGCGCCGGGATGATGCGCGCGGCCTCTTCCTCGGACTCAGCCTCGATATCGAAGGGAGCCTCATTCTCAACACCCAGCTCGATGCGCGGGGCCTGAGCCCACAGGCGATCCAGGGCGTAGAACTCGCGGTCCTCCTCGTGCTGAACGTGAACCACGATATCGCCAAAGTCCAACAGAATCCAACGACCCGAGGAGCGACCCTCGCGGCGCACCGGCTTCAGGCCGGCCTGCTCGCGCAGGGCGTCCTCCACCTCGTCAGCCACGGCGTTCACCAGGCGCTCGTTGTGAGCGGAGACCACCAGGAAACCGTCAATCAGGCCCATGGCGTCGGAGGCATCCACAGCGAACAGGTTCGTTCCCTGCTTTTCCTCCGCCGCGCGGGCGGCAATGCGCAGAGCCTCAATCGAGGACTGTGCAGCAGTCATATCTTCCTTTCTTGCCGGTCATTCCCACCGGCAGCACCCCACGGGGTGCGTTCTCACGGCCTACTTCGGGCCAAAAATCATAATCAAGCCGACAACAACCAGGGCCAGCAACAGAACCATCCACAGCCAGGCCAGGGAGGTCTTCTGGGCCGGCTTCAGCACCTCGTGCTCCGACTGGTTCTCGGTGACCTTCTCGGCGAAGGACTTATCGGAGTCCTTCTTCTGAGCGCCGCTGTTCTGAGATCCACTGTCCACGCGCTCCACCGATGCCACCGGTGCGCTCTTCGACTCGGCAGACTCCTCTGCGGCGAGCTCGGCCATCGCCACGGAATCCTCGGGATCCTGGCGGTCCACCATGCGCTGCAGCAGTTCCTCCACCTCGTCCGGGCTCAGGGCCACGGTCGGGTCGCCGTCCACCGAATCCACGGTGTCGCCAGAAACCGAGCCGTCCAGAACGCTCAGGTCCAGGCCCTGAGCGTTCACGGCGCTCACGCGGGTGGGCAGGTTGGAGGATGCGTCCTCCTTCTGCGCCTCGGGAGCTTCGGGAGCTTCGGGAGCCTCGGGCTTCTGGGCGTCCTTGGGCTCGGAGGGCTCCTCGTCCTCAGCCGGCGCGGAGGCGTAACCGACGACGCTCTCGTCAACCTTCGGCTCGTCGCGCACGAGGTACTCGTGCATCTTCGGCTCGGGCTCCTCCTCCTTGACCACGGTAATCACCGGAATGGAAGAGGTCAGCGGGCTATCCACCGCCGAGGGGCTGGTGGCATCTACACGGTTCTTCGCGATCTCGTCGGGACGCAGAACGCGCAGGCTACTGGTCAGAGGGGCCGGCTCGTGCAGCTTCTCCTCGTCGTTCGCCTCGGTCTCAATCTTGCCCTGGGCCGCCAGCGCCGCGAAACGACGCTGAACCGCCAGAACCTGCGGATCAATCGCGCCGGTATTCACCACGGAACCCATATTCTCAACGGGCTTCGGGTTCTCCCCGCGGCGGTGTGCGCGCAGGTACTCGGCGACTTCCTCACGGTAGCGGGCGAGACGGCGCGGACCCATCACCTTAGTCGGCGGCGGCACCTCAATGCCGTCTTCGGTCACGTACGTCTCGTAGAGGTACGCTTCGTCCTCGCTATAGGGCTTCGAACCCGCAGCTTCACTCATGTGTTCCCTCATTATTCGTCGATTCGGGTGACTGCTCCGCCTCATCCTTAACTCGAGGCAGGCCGTCACGGTAGGCCGTCAAAGCGTCCTTCTTATACAGCCCGTACTTCGCAATGTACTGCACCACGCCATCGGGTACCAGGTACCAGATGGGGGCGCCCTCAGCCGCGCGGCGGCGAATATCGGTCGAAGAAATCGCCATCGCGGGGATCTTCAGCGTCGTAATATGACGCCCCTCCGCAAGGGGAGGATCCAGCGTGTGATCGGGGCGGGTCACGCCCACGAACGTCGCGAGGTCCCACAGCTTATGGGCATTGCGCCAGGTCATAATCTGGCTGATTGCGTCCGCCCCGGTAATGAAGAACAGGTCAGCATCGGGGCGCAGGCTGCGCAGCTCGTTAAGCGTATCAAAGGTGTACGTGGCGCCGCCACGGTCAATATCAATACGGCTCACCGTAAAACGCGGGTTCGACGCGGTCGCGATTACCGTCATCAGGTAGCGGTGCTCGGCATCGCTCACGTGCCGCTCCCCCACCTTCTGCCAGGGCTGACCGGTCGGAACGAACACGACCTCGTCCAGGTCGAACACCGCGGCGACCTCGCTGGCCGCCACCAGGTGCCCGTGATGAATCGGGTCAAACGTTCCACCCATCACGCCCAAACGCACCCGTCCAGGGATACGAGGGGGAATCGACTCGGAGCTCGGGGCACCGAAATCAAGCTGAATAGGCTGATCACTCACAGAAGCCGTCCTTGCTGGGGACAGAGACCGCACCGGAAAACAACGCGCCCACCGGTGAGGATACGGGCAAATACACGGATGCACGCGCGCCACTCGGCGGGCCCACGCGGGACGCCGGATGCACGTGCGTACACCCATCTATGCTACCGTCTCGGCGCTAAAAACAACGAAATGACGGGGGTGAGCTAAGCCGCGGGTGGAATACCCGCGACCCGGCTCACCCCCGTCGCCACGATGTGGACTCTACCTAGTCCTCGGTGCCGGGCATGTCGATATTCTCGTCGACCTTGCCCTCCTTGAGCTTCTTGCGGTACTCCACGGACTCGGTCCAGACGCCTGCCACGCGCTCGGATTCCAGCTCGGCACGAGCCGCAGCCTTCGCATCCATGCGCTCCTTGTACTCCACGCGCTTCTGGGCGCGGGTCGGGCGGATAATCTCCTCCAGGCGGGCGTCGGTACCGCGCGGGGAGGAGAGTAGCTCGGCGCCACCGATCATGGTCGGCTCCCAGTCGAAAATCACCGAGTTGTCGCTCTCACCAATCACCACGGCGTCGCCGGCGCGGGCGCCAGCCTTGAACAGCTCGTCCTCAACGCCCAGGCGGGCCAGGCGGTCCGCCAGGTAGCCGACCGCTTCATCGTTGTTGAAGTCGGTCTGCTGAATCCAGCGCTCGGGCTTCTCGCCAATCACGCGGAACAGCGGCTCCAGGTTGCGTTCCTCGCGACGAATAGTGAACTCCTGCTTCTTCTTGTTGCGGAAGCCCTTCGGACGAATCACGGGGGTTTCGACGGTCACGCGCTCGGCCTCCTTCTCGGCGGCGGCACGGGCGGCGCGGTCCTCCTCAACGAGCTTCGCCATCGCGAAGATGAGGGGCTTCAGACCCTCGTGCGAGGCGGTCGAAATCTCGAAGACCTTGAAGCCCATCTCCTCGAACTCGGGGCGCACGAACTCGGCTAGCTCGCGGGCCTCGGGCACGTCAATCTTGTTCAGCACCACAATCTGCGGACGCTCGTGCAGCGGCACGGTCACACCCGCGGTCGGATCGACCTCGTAGTTCTGCAGTTCGCCGCGGATCACCTCAAAGTCGCTGATCGGGTCGCGGCCCGGCTCCAGGGTCGCGCAGTCAATCACGTGCACGAGCGCCGAGGAGCGCTCCACGTGGCGCAGGAAGCGGTGGCCCAGGCCACGGCCCTCCGAGGCACCCTCAATCAGGCCCGGCACGTCGGCCACGGTGTAGCGAACATCGCCGGCCTGCACCACACCCAGGTTCGGGATTAGGGTCGTGAACGGGTAATCCGCAATCTTCGGGCGTGCCGCAGAGATAGCGGCAATCAGCGAGGACTTACCGGCCGAGGGGTAACCCACCAGGGCCACATCCGCAATGGACTTGAGCTCCAGAACAATGTCAGACTCTTCGCCGGGAGTGCCCAGCAGCGCGAAGCCGGGGGCCTTACGCTTTGTCGAGGCCAACGCGGCGTTACCCAGGCCGCCCATACCGCCGCGCGCGGCGATGTACTCGTCGCCAACGTGCAACAGGTCGGCCAGGACATTGCCCTCGCGGTCCTTCACCACGGTGCCCTGCGGCACGGTCAGAATCAGGTCCTCGCCATTAAAGCCGTGGTGCATATCGCCGCGGCCGATGTCACCGTTCGGGGCGTGCTGGTGCGGGCTGTGGTGGTACTCCAGCAGGGTCGTGGTCTGGTTGTCGACGCGCAGAATCACCGCGCCACCATTACCACCGTTACCGCCGTTCGGGCCGCCCAGCGGCTTAAACTTTTCGCGTCGCACGGAGACGCAACCGTTGCCTCCGCGACCGCCGGAAACATGCAAGACCACGCGGTCCACGAATTCCGCCACGGGTTCTCCTATCTTGGAAAGTCTTCTCTTCGCCGACGCCTCAACGCCCGGTGGGCGGATGCATCGGCAGGCGCAGCCGGGTTGGGGCGCGCCTCCTCGCGAGGACCGCGCACGGCGTGCGGGCTGCTCGCGGAATGGGAGTTATAGCGAGAGGGGGTAGACTCGCGCCTACCCCCTCTGCCCTAGCGGTGAGTATTACTCAGCTGCAGCCAGGATGTTAACGACCTTGCGGCCCTTGCGGGTACCGAACTCGACGGTGCCTGCTGCCAGAGCGAACAGGGTGTCGTCGCCACCGCGGCCAACGTTCAGGCCGGGGTGGAAGTGGGTGCCGCGCTGACGAACAATGATCTCGCCTGCGTTGACGGACTGGCCGCCGTAGCGCTTAACACCGAGGTACTGGGGGTTCGAGTCACGACCGTTACGGGTGGAGCTTGCGCCCTTCTTGTGTGCCATTCTGTATTCCTACCTTAGGGTTTGAATTCCGGTTCGCTTCGATTACGCGTTGATAGCGGTAATCTTGACGGTGGTCAGCTCAGCGCGGAAGCCCTGACGCTTCTTGTAACCGGTCTTGTTCTTGTACTTCTGAATAACAATCTTCGGACCGCGCAGGTCCTCGACCTTCTCAGCAACAACCTTGGCGGAAGCCAGGGACTTTGCGTCAGCGGTGACCTTGTCACCGTCGACGAGCAGCAGCACGGGCAGCTCGATGGTGCTGCCGGGCTCGCCTGCAACACGGTCAAGGGTAACGAGGTCGCCGACGGAAACCTTCTCCTGGCGGCCGCCAGCGCGTACAATCGCGTATGCCACTATGGGACTCACTTTTCTCGACAACTTGCTTCTTGAATCTCACTCGAATGAGCAGCCTGCGCTTTCATTGCTGTGCGCCCTCCCCCGCCGATCGAATAACCGCGAAAAGGAGGAACGGCCCGTGCGTTCCGACGGGATTGCCCGCCGGAGCCAACACGCGAGGCTCACCGGTGGTGTCTCTCTCCCGCACGTTCCAACCTCGGCCGAGTACTCGACCGAGCCGAAGACGATGCGGGTGGGAGCGGTGTCTCCCGCTGGCCCTGCGTCGATAGGGCTTCACTGAGATAAACACCAGTCCTTAAGAATACGGCATGAGGGACGGGCCGCGCAATAGAGTCACCTCACCGAAATGTGTGGATGCGGCGTGATGCTCCTCAACCCCGCCTCCCGGCGCACTCCCCCGGCACATTCTCGGTAGGCTCCCCTCACGCGCTCCCCAGGCGGGCGAACGGCGGGCGCGAGATAACAAAGCTGAAACGGCGAAGGCCCCGGCGGCGTGGATTCCTCCACCCCGTCGGGGCCTTCGTCAGTTGGGGCTACGCGTGAGCCGCGGGGCTAGTCGTCCTTGCCCAGGCGCTTAATGTCGGCGGCGGCAACACCGATGCCGAGCATCGTCGGAGCCGAAGCATCCTCGATGGCCGGGGCCACATCCGCCACGGATGCGGAAGCCACCACGGAACCGTGAGCGCTCTCGGCGGTATCGACGGTCACGACCTTCGAACCCACGCCAGCGCTCGAAGCGGCGCGGCGGGTGCGGCGCTTGCGCGGGGCCGGAGCGGACGACACAACCGTTGCGGGCTGGGCCGGCTTCTGCTCCGCCTTCTCCTGCTGCGGCGCGGCGGGCTCAGCCGAGGGGGCGCCAATCACGCCGGTCACAACCGGGCGGGTACCCTGCTCGCGCTGACCGTTCTGCTCGGCCGACTCGGCGGCGCGGCGTGCGCGGCGACGCGATGCGCGGGGAGTCTCGCGGACATCCTCGATGCGCAGGTCCTCACGCTCAGCGCGCTTCGACTCGGCCTTCTTCGACTCGGAACGCTCGGCGCGCTCCGCACGCTCGGAACGACGCTTGGAGGAACGCTCCTCGCGATCCGGGCGGGAAGATTCACCCTCGGGGCGAGCGATGCGGCCGGCCTTCTGCGAGGCACGGGCCTTCGCCTCACCCGCGCGAATCGCCTCAAAACGATCCGAGGAGCGGCTGAATCGCGGATCCAGCTCGGGATCAACGTGGTGATCCAGCACGCCGGCATCCGAACCCTCCACCGCTGCAATTGCGGTATCGTCCAGCTCACGACGCTTCTCGGAGCGGTTCTTACGGGAGCGGCCCGAGCGGGACTTCTTCTCCTCGCGCTGAGGCTGTTCCTCGTCCTTCTCCTTGGCGGCCGCTTCCTCTTCCACGCGGTCGAAGGCGCTGGCCAGCTGCTCCAGGGAGAAGCCGCCCTGCTCGCCAACCCACTGGCCGTCGGTCACATCGGCGACCTTCTGCTCGCGTTCGGCGACCTCGGCGTGGGCCTGCTCGCTCGCCTCGGCGATACCCTGAATCTCCTGCTCCAGCGAGAGCTCAGCGGTCTCGGCGCGGCGCGAACGCTTGCGGCGCTTACGCTTCTTGCGGGTCGAGGTGGTCTCCTCCGAACCGCTCTCGTTCTGGACGGAGGCGGCTGCCACGGCAGCCATCGCGTTACGGCGCTCGGCCTTCTTCGACTCCAGGGCGTCCTGCTTCTGCTGGTCGCGTGAATCCTCGCGGGAGGCCGAACGGGCACGCTTGCGCTCGTTACGGTCGTGGCGGTGAATAAAGTCGGAGGCGCCACCGCTGCGGCCGCTCAGCGGCTGATCGTGAACGATCAGACCGCGGCCGGCGCAGTGCTCGCAGGGCTCCGAGAAGACCTCGAGCAGGCCGGTACCCAGGCGCTTGCGGGTCATCTGAACCAGACCCAGCGAGGTCACCTCGGTCACCTGGTGCTTGGTGCGGTCACGGCCCAGGCACTCAATCAGTCGACGCAACACCAGGTCGCGGTTCGACTCGAGCACCATGTCGATGAAGTCAATCACGATGATGCCGCCGATATCGCGCAGACGCAGCTGACGCACAATCTCCTCGGCCGCCTCCAGGTTGTTCTTGGTGACGGTCTCTTCGAGGTTGCCGCCGCTACCGGTGAACTTACCGGTGTTCACGTCCACCACGGTCATGGCCTCGGTGCGGTCAATCACGAGCGAGCCGCCCGAGGGCAGGTAGACCTTGCGATCCAGCGCCTTAGCCAGCTGCTCGTTGATGCGGTAGTGGTCGAAGAGGTCGTCCTCGCCGTCCCACTTCTGCAGGCGCGAAATCAGGTCGGGTGCCACGTAGGTCACGTAGGCTTCGATGGAGTCCCAGGCGTCCTGACCCTGAACAATCATCGCGGTGAAGTCCTCGTTGAAGACGTCACGCACGGTCTTAATCATCAGGTCGGGCTCCTGGTAGAGCATCTCGGGGGCCAGCACCTTGCGGGAGTTGGCCTTCTCCTGAATCTCTTCCCACTGCGCGCGCAGGCGGTTAATGTCGTGGGTCAGCTCCTCTTCGGAGGCGCCCTCGGCCGCGGTGCGCACAATCACGCCGGCGCCCTCGGGCAGCTTGTCCTTCAGAATCTTCTTCAGGCGCGCACGCTCGGTGTCGGGCAGCTTGCGAGAAATACCGGTCATGGAACCGCCCGGCACGTACACCAGGAAGCGACCCGGCAGGGAAACCTGGCTGGTCAGGCGGGCACCCTTGTGACCAATCGGGTCCTTGGTGACCTGCACCAGCACCGAATCGCCCGGCTTCAGGGCGTTCTCAATCTTGCGGGGCACGCCGTCCAGGCCGGTGACGTCCCAGTTGACCTCGCCCGCGTAGAGCACGGCGTTACGGCCGCGTCCAATATCGACGAAGGCGGCCTCCATGGAGGGCAGCACGTTTTGCACCTTGCCCAGGTACACGTTGCCAATCAGGGAGTCCTGCTGGGTCTTCGACACGAAGTGCTCGGCCAGCACGCCGTCCTCGAGCACACCAATCTGGATGCGGCCATCCTTCTGACGAACCAGCATCTGACGGTCCACGGACTCGCGGCGAGCCAGGAACTCGGCCTCGGTCACGATGTGGCGGCGGCGGCCCAGGGAACGGGACTCGCGACGACGCACGCGCTTGGCCTCCAGGCGGGTGGAGCCGCGCACACCGGTCACGGTGTTGGATGCGTGGGAATCGGCCAGGCGCGGTGCACGCACCTTGGTGACGGTCTCAACGTCATCCTCAGCACCGCCCTCAATCTCGATGTCCTCGGTACCGCGGCGGCGGCGACGGCGACGGTGGCTGGTGACCTCTGCCTCCGCGGCGGCCTCCTCGCGGCGGCGCTCCATGCGGTCCTTGCGCTTCTGCTCTTCGGCGGCGGCGCGGCGGGCCTCACGCTCGAGCTTGGCGGCCACGGCGAGCTCGCTCAGCTCCTCGGGCTCGGGGGCCACGAACAGCGGCATCGCGCCCATGGGGGTGCGCGAGCGCAGCTCCTGCAGCTTTTCGCGCTGCAGGTCGCTCAGGGTCTTAACGGGTTCGGCGGGCTCCTCGGGTGCCTTCTCCTCGGCGGCTTCTTCGACGGCGGAGACCTCGGCCTCGAGCACCTCGGCCACGCCCTCGGTTGCGGCGGGCTCCGCGTCTGCGGAGCCGGCCTCGGCGTTCTCAGCCTGCTTCTCGGCGGCCTCCTCTGCCTCGGCCTCAACCTCGGCTTCCGCGGCGGCTTCGCCCTCAACAAATTCGGCTTCGGCGGTCTCTTCTGCGGCTTCTTCGGCCTTCTCCGCCGTGGTCACCTTCTCGACCTTGGCGACCTCTTCGACCTTGGCGGTCTTCTCGACGGTCTCGACCTTGGCCACCTTCTCAACCTTGGCGACCTCTTCAACCTTCGCCACGCGCTCCTGGGCGGCGGGAGCCTCCGCCGCCTCAGCCTCGGCGGGCTGCTTTTCAGCTGCCGCGAACAGGCTGTTCAGGGTCGAAGCAACCTCGACCTCGGACACCGCGGGAGCGGCGGCCTTCGGCGCGGGGGCGTGCTTAGCCTTAGCGTTACGCAGATTGGTCAGGCCCGTGGCGATGGCTTCGTCCAGGGGAAGCTCGGGAGCCTTCTCCTTCTTCGGACGTCCCGGGCGGCGACGCTCGGCGGGAGCGGCCTGAGATTCGGAGCTCTGGCGAACATTCTTACGCAGAGTTTCGCGGGTTTCTGCGGAGGCGTTCTTCTCCTCCGCGAGGGCGTTCAGCGCCTCAAAAACCCCAAGTTCGACGTTCTTCTCGTCAGACATTAATCTTCTTTCGTCATACCCCGCTCCGCATCGCGAGGATTTTTGATAGCGCGCATACAGCGCAAAGCCTAGTTGCCGTCACCGTGGCTCAAGCCTCTCCCTGCGAGCGCGCATACGTGGGGCGCGGCCCGGTCGCTATCTCTTTCAGCGCCGTCATTCGTGGGGGGGCGAGCGAGCGGAACGCAACGCGCACCGCAACGGTCACAGCCACCCCGCAATCGAGCACGGCCACGCCCTTCCTGGGCGTCCTGCCGGTCTTCGGGATTCTTCGCCGATGCGGTCCGGTCCGCGCGGTGCGACAGTCATGCTCCGCGGCTTACGGCCGGTGCTTACGGGTACTCTCCCTCGATGCGGTGGTGGGGATCTTCTGCGCGTGCGGGGCGCACAAGACACCGTCTTTCATTATACCCGTACGCAGCCCCCTCGAGGCTACCCGGGATGCGGGCTTAAGAGGCGGGCGGAAAACCCGGCGAGGCGCAAGAAAGCCGGACGGCGCGCGTGCACCATCCGGCTTCGTTCAAAAATTTTGGAGACACCCGCGCGAAGCGGGGTGCGCATAGGGCGGAACTCCCCCGGTGACCCTGCGGGAATCGCCAAAGAGAGAGGTTAGTCCAGGCCCAGCTCGGCGTCGCGAGCCTCGCGTGCCTGCTGCGCCAGCTTCGGGTCGGTCGGAAGATACTCCGGGCCCGAACCGGTCGCAAAGGGAACCCCCAGGATAAAGACGAAGGGCGAGAGGACCAGCAGGATAACCCACAGCAGCGAAAAGTGACCGGCGGTCAGCAACAGAAGGGCAATCAGGAAAATTACGGCGGCGCCACCCATCGTGGCCATTCCGGCAGTCTTCACGGTTCTCCTCAGTGGGCAAAGGAATGTACCCGTCCATTATACGCACGAGGAACCGCACGTGCGGGGCCCCTCCCCTCGCAGAGGCTGAGGCGGGCGCGCATCCGCTCCGCCCTATTCGGTGCAGCGGGCGCAGTAACAGGGTGCAGAAACGGGGTGCAGAAAAGCCCCGGCAGCCGGGCTACCGGGGCTTTCCCTTCGGCTCCGAAACCGAGGGGTTACTGCATCATGCCCATGATGACGTCAAAGAAACGAATCACGATGATGCCAAAAATCAGAATCAGCCACAGGCCAATCGCGAACCACGACCAGGCGCGGGCGCTTTCGCGAACCGACGGCGAGGCGGGAATGACGCCCGCCGAGATGTTGCGCACCGTGGTCTTCACGAAGAGGGTGATGGTCATGACCCACACGATCATGCAGAACAGGCAGAGAGCGTTGATATGGAAGGTCGTCTCAAACCACAGCCACATGATGAAGGCCGCCGCGGCACCCAGGCCGATGTTCAGGCAAATCCAGAACCACCGCTTGAACTGTGCCCCGGCCAGAATCGCCGCGCCAATCGTCACCACGATGGAGAAACCGACCAGGCCGATAAAGGGGTTCGGGAAGCCGAAGGCCTCGGCCTGCGGGGTGCGCATGACCGTGCCACAGCTCAGCAGGCCGTTGATGTCGCAGACCGTGGTGTGGCCGGCGTCAACGTAAATCTGCAGGCGCTCGTACACCAGAATGGCAGCGGAGGCCAGGGCGATGAGACCAGCACAAATCAGCCAGCACCCCAGTCGGCGGTCCATGGAGGTCGTCGTTCCCTCCGCTCCCTCCAGCCGACCGGTGTGTTCGTTCTCGGCCTGGGGCGGTTCGGTGGTACTCGATGCGGCGGTACTCATGCGACTCCTTGTGGTAGTTGGTTGACCGTGGTGTGTCACCGTGGTTTGTCCGGAATATGCCGTGCCCCGTTCTGCTCGCGGTCCCGGAAGGACCGGAGGCGAGCTCGGGTCGGGTGGTTTCGTCCCGCTGGGCGAGCCCGAGCCGAGGCTTCGGGAACGGGCGATATCCGGTGGTGCACGGAGGCACCCCGGATTCGGCATCTCAACTATCCTAGCCTCTTCCGGCGGTAATCAGTACGTCATCCGACCAATTATTTCGCGATACCGCGCTTTTTTGGCCCGTTCGGGGTCAAACGTAACCGTTTGTTCTCTCTCGCTTCTTTCCCGGGGTCTTCGGGGATTTAGGCCGGCCGGCGACTAGTCGGGCTAGTCCTCCTTAGACTCCTCAGAATCCTCGTCGCCGAAGAAATCCTCGGTGTACGAGTCGCCCAGCGGCAGGCCCAGCGAGTCCTCCAGCGAAGAACCCTGCCCGGGCTCGCCGCCCAGCTCGGCCATGATGCCGTTCAGCAGCTCGTCCGGCTCAGCAGAGGCAGCCGCCGCAGCAGCAGCCAGGGTCGCCGCGGAGGCGGCACCCGCAGAACCGGCGTACAGGCCCGCCTCTGCGGGCAGCTCGTCCGGCAGTTCCTCGGCCTCGGCACCGGGGGCCTTCGCCTCCGCGTGCTTGGCCAGCAGGGTACGTGCCTCGCCGATCACGGTAATCGAGCCGGTAATCAGCACACCCGCCGACTCCTGCTCGAAGAGGGCGTTCTCCATGGCGGTGGCAATCGCCTCGTCCAGGTGCTCAAACACCTCAATCGAATCCTCGTCAATGCCAGCGTCCAGGGCGAGCTCGTGCAGGCGCTCCGGGGCAATCGCGCGCGGCGAATCCGAGGCCGACAGGTACAGGCGGAACGTGCCGTCCGAGGCGTCCACATACTCCTCGCGCATGGTCTCGAACATGCCCAGGGCGTCCTTCTCCCCCAGGATGCCGACCACGGCGTGCAGGTGCGAAAGCTTGAACGCCTCGGTCAGCGCGGCCGCGGAGGCGCGCACGCCGTGCGGGTTGTGGCCAGCGTCCAGGATGGTCAGCGGCTCGGTACGCACCACCTCCAGGCGGCCCGGCGAGCGCACCGATTCGAAGGCGGCGCGCACGACGTCCTCGGGCAGCTGACGCTGGCCGCCGAAGAACGCCTCCACGGCAGCGAGAGCCACCACGGCGTTCTGCGCCTGGTGCGCGCCGTGCAGCGACAGCGGCACGTCCGGGTACTCCCCCGCCAGGCCGCGCAGGGTCAGCAGCTGACCGCCGACCGCAAGCTCGCGAGAGACCACGCCGAACTCCACTCCCTCGAAGGCGAAGGATGCCTCCTTCTCGCGGGCGGAGGCGAGCAGGACGTCGGCGGCCTCGGGCTCCTGGACGGCCGAGACGAGGAAGCCACCGGGCTTGATAATGCCAGACTTCTCGGTTGCGATCTCGGCGAGGGTTTCACCGAGCATGTCGGTGTGGTCCAGACCGATCGGGGTGACCACGGAGACCACGCCGTCAGCAACGTTCGTGGAGTCCCAGGTGCCGCCGATACCGACCTCGAGCACCACCACATCCACCGGCTCATCCGCGAAAATCGCGAAGGCAAGCACGGTAATGGACTCGAAGAAGGTCAGTGCGGGTTCGCCGCGGGAGGTCATCTCGGCGTCCACGATCTGCAGGTAGGGGGCGATTTCCTCCCAAATGCGCACGAAGGTGGCATCCGGCACGGGTGCACCGTTGATGCAGATACGCTCGGTGACGCTCTCGAGGTGCGGGCTGGTAAAGCGGCCCACGCGCAGGTCGTGGCCGAGCAGCAGCGCCTCAATCATGCGGGCGGTGCTGGTCTTGCCGTTCGTGCCGGTAATGTGAATCACCGGCGCGGCACGGTGCACGTCGCCGAGGATTTCGACGGCGCGGGCTACCGCGTCCAGGCGCGGGGCCATCTTATTTTCGGGGGCGCGCGCCAGCAGCTCGCCGTAGACCCGCTCCACGCCCTCGGGATCGGGAATTGCGGGGTAATTCTTCTCGCTCATTGTTCTCCTCACTGGGATAGCCGGTTGCGGCACCGGCCGAGTCTCCGCCGTGCGGCGGGATAGACGACGGGCCGCCCCGCCCGTGAAGGGGCGGGACGGCCGTACGGTTCAGGCGTATTAGGCCTTAGCCACGCTGATGGACAGCTCGGGGCCTTCGGTCAGCTGCAGGGACACGGCGAGGGTTTCGCCGGTCACCAGTGCCTCGTTGGCGCGCAGGGCTGCCAGAGTTTCCTCCGGTGCCGCGATGCTCAGGTTGATGCGGTCCGCCACGTTCAGGTCGGCGTCCTTACGTGCCTGCTGAATAGCGCGGATGGTGTCGCGGGCGATGCCCTCGGCAACCAGCTCGTCGGTCAGCTCAATGTTGAGGACCAGGAAGCCGCCGGGCAGAACGGCCGCGGCGGTGTGCTCGGCGCCCTCGGCGTCGGCGTCGACCACGGTCACCAGCTCGTACTCGCCCTCTTCCAGGGCCAGACCGCCGTCCAGAGCCTTCACGCCGACCAGGACGGTACCGTCCTCGGTCACGGTCCAGTCACCGGACTTGGAGGCCTTGATGGCCACCTGCACCTGCTTGCCCAGACGCGGGCCAGCGGCGCGAGCGTTCACCTTCAGCTGCTGGGAGATGCCGTAGTCAGCCGGGTCGACGGTGTCGGCGCTGACCAGGGTCACCTCGCGCAGGTTCAGCTCGTCCTCGACGATGGTCGCGAAGTACTCCGCACCCTTCTCGCCGAAGGCGGTGCCCAGGGCTGCGAACTGCTCGGGTGCGATTGCCACGGTCATCTTCTGCAGCGGCTGGCGCACGCGAATCTTCTTTTCCTTGCGCAGTGCCGAACCGGCGGAGCAGACCTCACGCACGGTCTGCATGAGGGCCAGCAGGTCCGACTCGTCGGCGAAGGCGGATGCCTCGGGCCAGTCAGCCAGGTGCACGGAGCGTTCACCGGTGAGGCCGCGGTAGATTTCCTCGATGCTGAGCGGCAGCAGGGACGCGGCGACCTTCGACACGGTCACCAGTGCGGTGTAGAGGGTGTCGAACGCGTCGGTGTCCTCGTTGAAGAAGCGCTCGCGGGAGCGACGCACGTACCAGTTGGTTAGCGCGTCGGCGTACTGGCGCAGGTACTCGCAGGCGTTCCAGATGTCGTAGGAGTCCATCGCCGCGGTGACCTGCTCAATCATTTCGCGGGTCTTGCCGAGGATGAAGCGGTCCATCACGTGCTGCGAGTCGTACTTGAGCTTGGCGCTGTAGCCCTCACCGTTGTTGGCGGCGTTAGCGTACAGGGCGAAGAAGTGGTAGACGTTCCACAGCGGCAGCATGACCTGGCGAACACCCTCGCGGATGCCCTGCTCGGTCACAATCAGGTTGCCGCCGCGCAGAATCGGCGAGGACATCAGGAACCAGCGCATCGCGTCGGAGCCGTCGCGGTCGAGGACCTCGGAGACGTCCGGGTAGTTACGCAGGGACTTGGACATCTTCTGGCCGTCTGAGCCGAGCACGATACCGTGGCTGACCACGTTCTTGAACGCGGGGCGGTCGAAGAGCGCGGTGGCCAGCACGTGCAGCACGTAGAACCAGCCGCGGGTCTGACCGATGTACTCGACGATGAAGTCTGCCGGGTAGTGGTTCTCGAACCATTCCTGGTTCTCGAAGGGGTAGTGCACCTGTGCGTAGGGCATGGAGCCGGAGTCGAACCAGACGTCGAGCACGTCTTCCACGCGGCGCATGGTGGACTTGCCGGTCGGGTCGTCCGGGTTCGGGCGGGTCAGCTCGTCAATGTACGGGCGGTGCAGGTCGGGCTCGCCGTCCTTGTTCAGGGGCAGGCGGCCGAAGTCTGCCTTGAGCTCTTCGAGGGAGCCGTACACGTCGATGCGCGGGTAGTTCGGGTCGTCCGAAACCCACACGGGGATCGGGGAGCCCCAGAAGCGGTTACGGGAGATGGACCAGTCGCGTGCGTTCTCAACCCACTTGCCGAACTGGCCGTACTTCACGTTTTCCGGGATCCAGTTGATCTGCTTGTTCAGCTCGTACATGCGGTCCTTGAAGTCGGTGACCTTCACGTACCAGGAGGTGATTGCGCGGTAGATGAGCGGGGTGCGGCAGCGCCAGCAGTGCGGGTAGGAGTGCACGTAGGACTTCTCGCGAATCAGCACGTCGTCTGCCTTGAGGGCGTTGATGATGGTGCGGTTCGCATCGAACGCCTGCACGCCCGCGATTTCTGCCAGGGCGGTCGAGCCGGATGCGGTGGGCTCGGCGAAGAGGTTCAGGAACTTTGCGCCTTCGTCGAGGGAGAGAATCACGGGGATTCCGTAGCCCTCACAGACCTTCTGGTCGTCTTCACCGTAGGCGGGTGCCTGGTGGACGATACCGGTACCGTCGGTGGTGGAGACGTAGTCAGCGACCAGGATCTGCCAGGAGGTTTCGGTGCCCCACTTTTCGGCGTCTGCGAAGTAGTCCCAGAGCGGGGTGTAGCGCACGTGCTCGAGCTGGGAGCCGGTGTAGCGTGCGGTGACGGCTGCGGCGGCGTCCTCGGCGGGCTGGTCGCCTTCGTAGCCGAGGTCCTTGGCGTAGGAGCCGAGCAGGTCGGTGGCGAGCAGGAAGGAGCGACCCTCGAACTTGCCTGCGCCGGGTACGACGGAGTATTCGATCTCGGGTCCGACGGCGAGCGCCTGGTTGGTGGGCAGGGTCCAGGGGGTGGTGGTCCAGGCGATTGCCTCGACGCCCTCGAGCTCTGCGGCGACCTTCTCGTCGGCACCGAGGGCGGTGTCTGCGGTGAGGCGGAATGCGACGGTGACGGTCTGGTCCTGGCGGTCCTTGTACACGTCGTCGTCCATGCGCAGCTCGTGGTTGGAGAGGGGGGTCTCGTCCTTCCAGCAGTAGGGCAGCACGCGGAAGCCCTGGTAGGTCAGGCCCTTGTCGTAGAGGCGCTTGAACGCCCAGATGACGGACTCCATGTACTCGACGTTCAGGGTCTTGTAGTCGTTTTCGAAGTCGACCCAGCGTGCCTGGCGGGTGACGTACTTTTCCCACTCGTTGGTGTACTTGAGCACGGAGGCGCGGGCGGCATCGTTGAAGTTGTCGATGCCCATTTCGAGGATTTCGCGCTTGTCGGTCATGCCGAGCTGCTTCATCGCCTCGAGCTCTGCGGGCAGGCCGTGGGTGTCCCAACCGAAGCGACGCTCGACCTTGTGGCCGCGCTGGGTCTGGTAGCGGGCGACGAGGTCCTTGGCGTAGCCGGTGAGCAGGTGGCCGTAGTGGGGCAGGCCGTTGGCGAAGGGAGGGCCGTCGTAGAAGACGAACTCGTTCTCGCCGTTTTTACCGGCGGGGCGGTTCGCGATGGATGCGGCGAAGGTATTGTCCTTCTTCCAGTAGTCGAGGACCGCTTCTTCGAGTGCGGGGAACTTGGGCGATGCGGTGACGCCGCTTCCTGCGGCTTCGAAGGCACTCGCCTTGGGATATACGTTAGACATGGGGTGCGCCCTTATCTTGTTGTTCTCATCGTTGAGGCAACGGGCGCGGTACGCGGGTGCGTGCACTCGTCGCCTCTCAGCCGGTGAGGGTTGACATGACGGGTGCAAGGACGCCTGGGCATCACTAGACTGCCGGGCTGTGCCGGGGCTTAGGATGCGGCGCGGTACCACCTTGCTTACTGAGTTAACCAGCTCAACGCACCGAACCCTTCCGGGGCTGCGTGGCGTCGCGTGTCCGCGATGCCTAGCCACCGGAAGAGCGGCGCGTTGGGCGGGTATCAGTCGCTTATTACAGCTATATCGGGCTTAACCGTCCGGTTCTACTGGGACTACATCTCTTCCGCTAAGACGCCCTCGCCGCAGCGATTGACGGGCGCCCGCAGGTGCGGTCCGTTCTTCCGAATTGCTCGCCGGTGATGGCCGGGTCGTTGCAAACACTAATAGTTTATGTGGCTTTTGGTTCCGAATGCAACCCCGATCGGTGTGGGTTTGAACGCCTTCACTCCCCTACTGTCCCCACAGGGTCCGGGGAATAGACGGGTCACTCTTCCGCGAGTTTCCGAGCCCCGAAGGTCCTTAATGGACCCCCGCGAGCCGCGTACTCGGGTGTGTCACCCAATGTATGTTTTTGCATCGACGCATTGTGGCTTTAAGTTGGTTTTGAATTTTGGCATCGAATTTTTGAAAGCACCTTTCGGGCGACCACAAGATATTGGGTTGAGAAGAAGACTCGTCCACTAGATATTCATCCCGCGAATTTTTTCGCCCCTCCACCCCCGGTGTGGGAACTAATTCTTGCGACCCGCGGGGTGATGTATAGCGAGTGAATAGAGTGCATATTCGGGGGTTGCGGAGTGATTTTCCTTGGCTAATTAGCCCGTTTTCTTCGCCCATTCGATAGATTCCAGACCCTCCCGAGGGAGAGTTGCGCGTCCCACTCACCCTGTCTCATTGCCAGAAATTTAGTCACTCC
>ERZ1674276.65-NODE-65-length-21231-cov-11.714158_pt1 | contig 21231 bp, 10 predicted proteins | sample MGYA00581194_ERZ1674276 | MGnify/ENA primary metagenome ERZ1674276 (study PRJEB41354, sample SAMEA4873337) | human saliva metagenome | biome: human-associated habitat [ENVO:00009003]; feature: mouth environment [ENVO:08000002]; material: saliva material...
ATAATGGATATTTCAATGTTAGTAGTTTGTTTGCTGTTTTAATATGGTAGATTTTTTGATAGTTTCATCACATATAGTAAGTGTTAAATACTGTATAAATATTGTCTATTATGAAATAAATAGCTAATTTTGCACCCGAAATAACGACAATTATAAAAAATATGCAAATTATTTGGTGTTTATCACCTTATTTATTTGTATTCAAGATATAAACTTTACAAGATCAGAAGAGATATGAAAAAAAATGAAATGATGGCAGTAGAAACTATTGCTAAAGGCGTGAAAGGTGCCTATCAAAAACCATTGTGTGCGATTCATTCTGTAGTTGCAGAATCAGTGATTTGCAGCGGTAGCGTGACAGGCGATACCGAAAATACGAATGTCAGCGAGGATACAAGCGATGCTTGGTATACAGGTCAAGATGATTAAAAAGATCTGTTAACGGTAGACTTAATTTGTAGATAATATCTTAACTCATCTGTGAGATTGCTATTCTACATGAAGTAAAAGAGAATTAACTCAAGAATTTTAATACGTAATTAAAGGAATAAAGAATGAAAAAAAGAATTCTTATGCCTGCACTCTGCATGGCAATATCAATCTTTACTGCTTCTTGTTCTTCTGATGACATCGAGTCTCCAGAAGCAAAAGAGCAAATGGTAACCCTTACTGTGTCTGCAGGTACAGAGGATGATGCTGCAGCAACACGTGCTGTATTGAGCGAAGCTGATGCTGCTAAGAGTCCATGGAAGTGGGAGGATGGCGACAAAATCCTGCTTGTGTCAGGTAGTGGAAGTCAGAAGACTGTTAGCACACTTACATTGAAGTCAATGAAGCGTGGTGGTCTTGGTGCTGACTTTGAGGGTCAGGTACCAGCAAGCAGTGTAACCAATGGTGGTAAATACCGTTTCTTCTATGTTGGTAAGACTGCTAACGGTAGTGCTGATAGAACTATTGAGGCAAGTGATATCACTGCAGGTAAGTTCAACATCGACCTTACTCAGCAGACAGGTAAACTTGCTGACTTAAAGCGCAATTGTGTATTGACAGGTGAAGGTAAGGTGCTTGTTTCTGGTAATAAGGCTACCACAGAGGGAAACATCACATTGTCAAATGTGTTTGCTGTAGCTCACTTTGCTGTGACGGCAAGCGACGGTACAGCACTTACAAAGGTAGGTCTCCGTGGTAAGGGTGTTTACGCTTCAGCTAATGTAGACTTGAGCACTGGCGCAGTAACAGGTGAATCAGAGATTGGTACAGAGGTAGACCCAGAGGAGAATATCTTCTTCCCAGATGGTAAAACAGATTTCTATGTAACCTTCGTACCTGGTATCGTAGCTCCAGAATTCGATGGTTATTATGCTGATTCTTATACAAGCGTAATTACAACTACACCTGAGACACGCAACTATGATGAAGATAAGTCATTTGTATATTTTAATGGTGCGAAGGCGAAGTTCTCTGTAAGTGACAACCAGCGAGTAGCTATCACAAACGGTAATATGCAGTATGCAATGCCTATCGCTACCTATACATTTGCAATGAATGCTAAGACGCTTAGCGCTAACACACTTATCAGATGGAAGAACTCGGTACCACTTAAGCTAAAGGCAACTCGTGTTGTTCACCCAGGCTACTATCAATTAGCTTCAGAGCAGTGGAAGACCGCAATGCCTAAGGCTACAAAGGCTGGTGCAACTTACAGATATGCTTATATCACGATCGGTCGTGACAAGTATGTCTCTCCAGAAGCTTATCGCTACTTTGATTTGCCATCATGGGGAACAATAAATAACCCTACACTTCTTAATTATAAATTTACTGCATCTAATAATACAGTAGTAGATCAAAATGATTATGGTCACAAACTGATGGTTGGTGGCAGAAGAACACGTGTGTTGACTGCTGACGAGTGGGAGTATCTTATGCCTAACAAACAACTTATTGATAATAATTTACCTGACAATAATCGTGTGTGGGTAGAGGGACGTAACAAGTATGCTAAGTGGGCAAGATGTTTTATTGATGAAAACGGAAACGGTAAGCGTGAGGCTTCTGAGTTACGTGGCTATCTTATCTTCCCTGATAATATGACGCGTGCTCAGGCAACGGATGTGTTTACAAAAGAGCCGAGATTTGGAAGGCATTCAAACGCAAACAATAATCCGACGACATACGATCGAATTAAAAATAGCGGTGCTGTATTCTTCCCATTATCAGCTTATAGACCAGAAGGTTCACACGAGCTACAGCAATGGGGAAACCATGGTAACTACACAACCTCTTCACGTAATGGAAACAGCATGTATCACGTTAAGTTTACTGAAAGCAGTACTAATTATAAAGAAGGTTCTGCGCCTAACCAGGGTTGCGCAAGCCGTTTAGTACAGGATTATTAATACTATTATCCGATAAACTTCGGATTAGATAAATAAGAATCGGTCATTATGATTTCTTATTGTCTTAAGGCAGTAAGAGGTTGTAATGACCGATTTGCTTTTTGTTCTTTTGTTACTCTGTCTTCCTTTTGCTCTGTCTTGTTTCCTTTGTTACTCTGTCTTTCCATTACCCTGTCTTCTTTACCTTGTTACTCTGTCTTCCCCTTTACCCTGTCTACAAGCAACTTGTTCACTTGTCTACTCGTTGACTCGTCCACTTACCATGTTACTTTGTCTTTTTCTTACTCTGTCTTCTCTTACCCTTCGTTTTTCTATCAAGCAACTTGTCCACTCGTTCACTTGTCCACTCGTCTACTAACTGTTTATAAATGTTAAATATTAAAGTTAACATAAGTATTATTAGCATTTGAGTTGTTTGGAGTATAGGTGTCATTAGACCAATCTTAAAGAAGGAATACGAAGAAAGGTGTAAATGACTGTTTGTTAAAGAGTTGTGGGAAGAGGGATGTAAAGCCTTCAACCACTGCAAGACAGTTATAGCCTAAAAACCTAAGTAAAGCGAACAAGAAGTCCCAAATAACCTATGCCTTACTATATAATAAGGTGTAACAAGATGGAATATTGACAATACCTAAAATCAATTGCAACAAAATTAGGAAAATAAATAAATAAAAGTTTAAAACCTAAACCTGATGAGAATCTTTAAAGAATCAAAGCAGAAGCATCTGTACTTCTCGGCTGCCTTTGCTCTATCATTAGCATTGGCACCAACAGGTGTCTACGCGGGTACAAACACCAGCACTGCAGTACAAGCAGTACAGCAGAATGGTAATCACAAAGTGACCGGTCGTGTCGTTGACTCAACCGGCGAACCGCTCATTGGTGCTACCGTCCTTGTTGAGGGTACCACTAATGGCACAGTAACGGATATTGATGGTAACTATACCCTCAATACCCCTGCAAACGCGAAGCTCGTCTTCTCTTACATCGGTTATGCTGCACAGACCATCCCTGTTGGTGGTAAGGGTACGATCGACGTAACATTGAAGGAAGAGGCAAACACCATGAACGAGGTAGTTGTTACCGCCATGGGTATTATGCGTAAGGAAAAGTCTCTTACCTATGCAACGCAGCAGGTGAAGGCAGAGGACCTCATGAAGGTGCAGGATCCTAATGCTGCTAACTCACTCGAAGGTAAGGTAGCTGGTATCACTATTACGCCAAGTGCTGGTGGTGCTGGTGGTGCTTCAAAGATTGTTCTTCGTGGTAACCGTTCTATCCTCGGTAACAGTTCTCCACTCATCGTTGTTGACGGTGTACCAATGAGTAATGGTATTCGTGGTCAGCAGGGTATGGGCGCAGAGGGCTTCGGTTCAACAGGAACTTCTGAGGGTTCTGATCCATTGTCATTGATCAACCCAGACGATATCGAGTCAATCAATGTCCTCAAGGGTGCTAACGCTGCTGCGCTTTACGGTTCACGTGCTGCCAATGGTGTTGTGATGATTACCACAAAGCGTGGTCGTGAGGGTAAGGTTGATATCAACGTAACCTCAAACATCACTTTCGATTCTCCATTGTTGACACCAAAGATTCAGAAGACTTATGGTGCAGCTTATGACCAGACAACAGGTGCATTGTCATTGAACAACTGGGGCGGTAAGCTCGCAGACCGTGCAGACAACGACCTCGTAGTACGCACTCCATTGGATGAGCGTTGGGTAGGTTATCCAGAAGAGCAGATTGGTACAGACGCAAATGGCAATCCAATCATGGCACGTCGTCATAATGTTTATCTCCGCAACCATGCAGGTAACGATGTAGACAACTTCTTCCGTACGGGTGTTACAACAAATAACTCAATCTCACTTTCTGGTGGTACAGAGATAGCACGTACCTATGTGTCAGTGGCAAACAGCCATGCAACAGGTATGATGCGTAACAACTCATACAACCGTAACTCTATTAGCTTCCGTCAGACTTATAACTTCTTCAAGCGTTTGCATATTGATGCATCGATGAACTATACAGAGTCAAAGACAAAGAATCGTCCTGGTGGTGGTACGGTGGGTAACCCTCTCTACCATCTCTATACCGCACCTCAGAACATTGATATGGATTACTATCGTGACCATTACATGAATGCTGAGGGTAAGTGGTTGTCAAATCCAGGTTCATATTACAAGCTCAATGGTTCAAACTTTGCTTGGGCAGCTGGTCAGCGCACAACTCTGACTGGTCCACAGCAGGAGTGGGCATACCTCTCTCATCCAAACAACAACCCATATTGGTTGATCAATTCGGGTAACAGTCAGCAGAAGGAGAGCCGCCTCTTTGGTACCTTGCAAGCAAATGTTGACATCTATGATGGTTTGACTTTCCAAGCACGTGTCAACTACAGCCAGATTCGTTTCAAGAATCATGCAACTCGCTTTGCTACCACCTTCCTCCCTGCATCTATGGAAGACTACGGTCGTCTTTGGGATTCAGACGAGAAGACAACAGAGTTCTATACCGACTACCTCTTGTCATATAACAAGACCTTTGGTGATTACTCAGTATCAGCAACAGCAGGTTATGTCGGTCATACTATCAAGGGCGAGTCAAAGGGTACAGACGCCGTTGCAACTTACTACGACCGTCTTATGCGTAAGCTCCCAACAATGGTTAACTACTTCGAGACCAGCGCAGGTGGCTATGGCGTAACAAGCACTTCAAAGAGTTCAAACTGGGACCGCTCATACCTCTTCACTGCACAGTTAGGTTGGAAAGAGACCGTTTACTTCGATGCTTCTTATCGTCGCGACTGGTATCGTCCATTCCGTTACTTCAAGGAGTTGGGTAAGATTGATACCGATAACTACGGTTACTTCGGTGTTGGTGCCAATGCTATCGTAAGTCAGTTGGTGAAGTTGCCAGACTGGTTTAACTTCTTGAAATATCGTGTTTCTTACTCATCAGTAGGTAACTCTATCCCTAATAAGGCATACGGTGCGATGAGCCGTAACCTCCAGACAGGTGCATTGTCAGGTAACAAGTTGCTCGACTTCTCACCAGTACCAGAGGAAACAGGTTCATTCGAGACAGGTATCGAGTCATTGTTCTTGAACAACCGTTTGAGCTTCGACTTCACCTTCTATAACACTATCGTTCGTCATCTCTACATGGAGCTTGGCTCATTGGGTGGTAACACCGAGTTGCTGAACTCTGCAAAGGTACGTAACACTGGTTTCGAGACAACTGTTGGCTACGACTTCAAGTTCGGTAAGGACCTCCGTTGGCGTACATCTTATAATCTCTCATACAACGACAACAAGATTCTTGAGACAGGTTATGATAAGGACGGAACATCACGTAAGTATCAGCAGACTGTAGGTGAGGCAAAGGTAATCTACCAGAAGGGTGGTGCTATTGGTGACATCTATGCAGGCGACTTCATGCGCGATGCAAATGGTCATATCGTATTGACAGCTAAGGGTGAGCCAACATTCGACAAGACAGGTTCAAACGATCGCTTCCTCGGTAACATGAACTCTAAGTGGCAGATGGGTTGGACCAATACCTTTAACTATAAGGAGTTCCAGCTTTCATTCCTCATCAACGGTCGTATCGGTGGTAAGGTACTCTCATTGACAGAGTCATATCTTGACTATATCGGTGCTTCAGAGCGTACAGAGGCAGCTCGTCTCAGCGCAGAGCGTAACAACATCGTTGCAACCAACTATGGTAACGTACCAGGTATGGAACTCAATGATGGTAGCGGTCGCATCGTTCCTATCCAGTCATATTATCAGGCATTGGGCGCATCAAGCAACCCATCAACCTATCTCTACAACGGAACAAACTTCCGTCTTCGTGAGCTTTCATTGGGTTACACCTTCCGTGACCTCTTCGGTCAGAACCGCAACTTGACCCTCTCATTCATCGCTCGTAACCTGTTCTTCATCTATAAGGATGCACCAACAGACCCAGACGTATCTCTGTCTACACAGAATGGTCTCGGCGCATTTGAGAGCTTCAATATGCCATCTTCACGTTCATTCGGTTTCTCATTGAAGGCTAACTTCTAAGAGAAAAGGAGTGAGAAAGGAGTGAAGAGCGTGAAAGGGAGTGAGAAACAAATATAATGTTTGACGTCTTGCTCCCCACGTAACAAAACCGTTACTACACATCTTTAGCTCCGAATAAACTTAAACAATACAATAATATTCAAAAGATAAACAACAATGAAAAGTAAACATATAATCGTACTCATGGCGATGGCATTGCCAACACTGGGTCTACAGTCATGCCTTGACTATGACAACCCTGGTGATGAGTTCAACTCAACAACCAAGAATGTTGAGAAGGTGACAAGCCGTGGTGACGTGGATAAGATTCCTTTCCGTCAGGCTACAGACGCTGCAGCAGCAGATGAGGCACTCAATGCAATGCAAGACTTGCTCGATGCTGGTGTTGGTGGACAGTTCTCTATGCGTGGTGGTAAGAATGGTGAGAACCCAGGTCCACATGCTTATCAGTATCAGTATTCTCTCGGTGTTGACAACTATGCTGAGTACACGGTTGTTCCTCATACTTTCTTCCAGTATTCAAAGATTCGTTTGGCATCGTCTTATGCTATCGACCAGAAGTGCTATGGTGGTGCATGGGGCTCATTCACAGAGATGAAAACCTCACTTGTGCCTATCTTGAATAATGAGAAGGTAAATGCTGTTCCAGAGTTGAAGGCAGCTTATTTGACCCTCTTCAACCAGCAGGCTGTTGAGGTAGCTGACGTTTATGGTCCAATGCCTTACCGTGAGTTGAAGACTAACTTGCAGGTAGGTCCTTACACCTATAACAAGGTTGAGGATGTCTATAACGATGCTGTTGCCAACCTCGACACAGCCATTGCTTGTTTCCACTACTTCGATCAGAAGCCAGCTGCCTACAAGCAGAAGATTAAGAGTGCGTTCGTTGATCGTTTCGTAGTCATGACCGATGGTGGTGCTGCTGACGGAACGTTGAAGGCATGGGCACGTTATGCAAACTCATTGAAGTTGCGTATCGCTATGCACATGGTAAAGAGCGACCCTGTTCGTGCACAGAAATTGGCTGAAGAGGCTGTTGCTGATGGCGTTATTGAGAACGAGGCACAGAGCGTTTCAATCCGTCCAGGTGTGATGGGCTTTAGTCATCCATTGCCAGGCGTTGAGAGTTGGGGTGATGCTCGTATGAGTGCAACAATGGAAATCACATTGAAGACCTTCAATCACCCTTGGTTGAAATATCTCTTTAAGAAGAACGATAACGTTATTAAGAACAATAAGACAGGCGAGACAACACCTGCTGACAGCCGTATCTGTGGTATCCGTACCGGTACACATCCAGGTGAAGGTCAGGGATATGATGAGAACCAGTACATCGCATTCAGTAAGCTGAACGAGCAGTACTTCAACTCTGCACCACTTTATTTGATGAAGTATGCTGAGGTTTGTTTCCTCCGTGCAGAGGGTGCACTCCGTGGTTGGAACATGGGTGGTTCGGCTCAGCACTTCTATGAGGAGGGTATTCGTCATGGTAACTGTGAGGATCCTGAGATGAAGTCTATGGACGGTGAGAGTCCTAACGGACAGCAGAATGTAAACTGGTATGACTCTTGGATTGACACCTACATGGCACAGGAGAACCCAGTAGCTTATGTTTATAAGGATCCAACAGGTGACACACCAGACGCTGCATCACCAATCCATGTTGGTGTAAAGTGGAACGACAGCGACTCACAAGAGACAAAACTCGAGAAGATTATCACTCAGAAGTACCTCGCTACTTATCCTAATGGCTTCGAGGCATGGGTTGACCTCCGTCGTACAGGCTTCCCACGTATGTTGCCAGTATTGAACATCGATGAGGCTGATGGTAGTTTAGTTCCTGGTGATATCATGCGTCGTCTGCCATTCCCTGGCACAAGCGACATCGCAACAAAGCAGGATGTTGACAACACAGGTATCCCAGCATTGGGCGGTCCAGACAAGATGGCAACTCGTCTCTTCTGGGATAAGACCACTTCAAACTTCTAAATGAAATTCTGAATTAAAACAATAGCCCAGTAGGGTGGTATAAACGTCACTCTACTGGGATATAAATCTATCAAGTACTAATTACAAAACCTAAATCATATGAATAAAAAATCTACTCTTAGTGCATGGATCATCGCAGCTATGATGGCTATGGCTCCTGTCGGTGTGACTGCACAAACTTATTCTTCAACAGCTTCAACACAGGTGTTCGACCTGTCAAAGTTGGGCGATCAGACCCTTCTTGAGCATTTTGCACAACTTCTTGATAACGGCAAGAAATATCCTACTGATGCCGACCTTACTGCATGGGGCATCAAAGACGAGGTAGAGTTTATCCGCTCACACGTCAGAAAGCGTGCTATTGAGTCACGTGCTGACCGTCTTCTCCAAGATACTTACGAGAATCGTAACCTCTTTATGAATATCCCTGGTGGTGCTGGAAAGAACCTCGGTGGCTATCCTTCAAAGACATTTGCTAACGATAACTTCTCAATGTGGAACTATACCAACCTGTTTGGTGCATGGAACTACGGACTTTTCCAAGCACCAGGTTCATGGGCTGATGCTGCTCACCGCAATGGTACAAGCATCTTCGCTGGTATTAAGTTCTTCGATCATACAACGGGTGGAGCTGCTAACAGTTGGGCAGGCTTCATCATGAAACGCAATACAGATGGTAGTTTCCGTTATACGCATCCTATCATTAACTGTATGCGCTTCCTTGGTTTCGATGGTATCAACTATAACTGGGAGAATACAACAAAATACCAAGATGACGATAATGTAGCTTTCCATAAGGAACTCTATAAGATTGCGAAGGCTGAAGGATTCAACGACTTCAAGATTATGTATTATACAACGAGTTCAAGTCTGACTTCATTTAACTCAAAATACATGTGGGGTCAAGACCCTAACAATCGTATCTGTGAGGTGATGTTGAACTATGCTAATAGTGACTTTAGTTGGTATATGGATAGTTCTGTAAAAGAGGCAGAACGTACTATGGGTTCAGCTGATGGTCTATATGCTGGTGTATGGATTGTTAGCATGAACAGGCGTTGGAATAACCTCAATAAGAACGAAGAGGCTAAACGTTGTGGTCTTTGCTTATGGGGTGAACATGCAGAGAGCCGTTTCTGGAGTTATAACACTGGTGGCGACGCTATGTCTCGTATGTCTAACTATCAGGAGTATCTTGAGCGTGCTTTCTCTGGTGGTAACCGTAACCCATTGTCACGTCCAGAGATTAAGAACTATGGTAATGAGGTTGAGGCACAGGGAGGTAATCCTCCATTGGCAAGCTTCGCTGGTCTTGCTTCATGGATTCCAGAGCGTACAGCTATCTCAGGCAACCTTCCTTTCGCTACCCACTTCAACACAGGTAATGGCGAACGTTATAACTATAAGGGTAAGAAGACTGCAGGCTCATGGTATAACATGAGTAGCCAAGATGTCGTGCCTACTTATCGTTGGATGGTTGTTAAGCCAGAGACTGAAGTAGCCAGCACAGACGTACAGCCTTCATTCACCAATGAGGATGCTTACACGGGTGGTGCAGCACTTCGCTTGAAGGGTGTCAACAATGCAACTGCTACAGACGTTGTTCTCTTCAAGACTAACCTCACTCCTTCTAAGGGTAAGGTAGTTGCTAAGGTAGCTATCAAGACTGGCAAAGAAGGCAATAACGACTCAAAACTTTCTCTCATCGTACGTGTGAATGGTGCTTGGAAGGCTTATGCCTTGGGTAACACCGAGAACGCAAACTGGACAGAGAAGAAGGTTGAGTTGAATGATATTACTGCTGGTCAGAAGATTGAGCGTATCGGTCTGCGTGTGAAGGATTCAGATGCTGACTATAATGTACTTGTTGGTAAGCTCGAACTCAACGACGACGTGACAGCAACACCAGCTAACGTGAAGGATTTGACCGTTCAGGTGAAGGAGGAAACAAAGAATTCTCTTTCTGTTAAGGCGGTATGGGGAATTGATAAGGACCCAGGACAGAATCCAACCGTTTATAACGATGAGGCAAATATCGACCACTTCGAGATTCTCTATAAGAACGGTGAGAATGGTAAGGTGTCTGAGGTAGGACGTACATCACAGTGGGCTACACTCGTTCCTAACATCCAGTTCACAAGTGTTGACGACAAACCTTTCATCGGTGTTCGCTCAGTAAGTACTGACCTTAAGACTTACTCAAAGACACAGTGGATTGCTGTGCCACGCGCTCAGCAGTCTGAACTCCCAGAGGCACAGGAAGAGGGCTACGGAACAGTTGAGCTCGACAATGCTGCTGCTGGTGCAGAAACAGCTCGTAAGATTCGTTATGTTCAGAAGTTCCAGACAGAGGGTGGTACAAAGAATATCGATTACACTGCTGAGGGTCCTGCTGGTAACGAGACGAACTATGTGGATGCTACGAGTCAGGAACTCGAAGTGGCACAGGGTGCGACTGTGAAAGTGAAGATTAAGGGCTATGAGGCAACTCAGATCAAGGACCAGAGCAATGACGACCTCCGCTATTGTATGGGTAAGGCTTGGATGGATTTCAATGGCGACAAGCAGTTCAATCCAGAGAACCTCTCTGAGAATCCTAACGAGGGTGAGTGTGTTGTATTCTTTGGTCAAGTTCGTAAGGGCGTTCCTGCACAGGTACAGCAGTTGAATGAGTACACCTTCAAGGTTCCTGAAGATGCTAAGCCAGGTCAGAGCCGTCTCCGCCTTGTCTTCTGTGACGCATGGTTCCAGGGCGGTTTGACACCAACTGGTAAGTTCAATAAGGGCTTCGCTATCGACTTCAAGGTGACTATCACTGGTTCTAATGCTGCTCGTGGTGCTAAGGCTGACACCCATGATAAGGGTGTTGCTGACGAGCCAGAGTTGCTTGAGGGTGGTTCTACTAATATCATATCTGCTAACGTAGGTGGTGCTTCACAGCTTACTGTTGTTAGTGGTAAGGTAGTATTCGAGAATGTTGAACGTGCATGGGTATTCTCTACTGACGGTCAGACTGTAAAGAGCTTGGTTAATCCAAAGTCTTTCAATACAAATGAGTTGCCAGCAGGTGTTTACCTCGTTAAGATGCAGAACAACAATGTTATCCGTACACAAAAGATTACGATTAAGTAATAGGTGATATAAAATGAGGTTATCTGACTTGATTCTATCGAGTCGGGTAGCCTTGTTTGTTTGGTAGGTAAGCTTTCTGATAATAAGTATGTCCGATAAAACGTGGCTTTTGTTAGGGTAGTGCAACCCTCGTCTTATGAACAGTGGAATGTTCCTTTAGCATCTTTTTTAATGGTGCGGAGCATCCGCACAAGTGGTGTTAAGCCTTCGCACACGATGTGCTAAGCATGAATACGACGATTGGAAATGAGAGACGTGAGGCACAGTTGACACCTATAAAGCTATCGAAAGACAGGTAAAGTCTACTAAGCGGTACCAACGAAGGATACAGTTCTCGGACAACGTCTGTTCTCCTAACGAGTGGAGGCAGATCTAAACGGTAATAAGATTTATAATTATTCAATAACATTAAAACCCAAATCAATTATGAGAAGAATTAATTTACTTCTTTTTGGTTGCTGCCTAATTCCATCAACCTTGATGGCACAGGAACTTAAGAGCAACTACATTCAGTGGGGCTTTGACTCTCATCAGTTCCCAGGCAAACTGCAGAGCTGGTCAAAGTCGAACCCTAAAATCAATGATGATGATAACTTCTTCATCTCTCGTGTAAAACCAAAGCAGCGTTTCCGTTATACGGACACACAGGTTCGTACGGACCTTACAGAGACAAACGACAAGAAACTCCTTGCTTGGTTGCCATGGAACGTGCCAAGTAAGAACGCCCTCCCTGATGGTGTCTTCGACTCTGAGGTATTCTCAATGTGGCCTTACGTAACTCACTGGGGCGACTGGAACTGTGGCTTAGGCCGTATTCCTGCAGCTTTGTTGGACGCAGCACATAAGAATGGTGTGCCTGTATCTTCTGTTGCTGGTATTCCATATGGTAGTTTGTCTGGTGAGTGGAGCAGTGCTTTAGATCAACTTGCTACAACAGATGTGCAGAAGGCAGCTGCTTACATGAATTACTTTGGTTATGATGGTCTTGGCTACAACTCAGAGTATTCAGAGTATTGGGGTGCTGGTCGTGTAACAAGAAAGCTAAGAGATTTCCATGTGAATCTTAACAAAGCAATCAGACCAACCAACCCAATCTATGAGAATATATGGTATGATGGTACCAATGATAAGGGACGTATCTCTTTTGACCATGGTTTGAATGAGACTAACAAGAGCATATTTGGTGCAAAAGACCAAGAGGCTGCTAACCTCTTCTTCAACTATAACTGGAACTCATCAACATTGTTGCAGAATACAGTTGAGATGGCTGAAGAGATTGAGCGTAACCCATTAGACATCTATGCTGGTATCAATATGCAGGGTGGTGAGCCAAGAAGCGGTTCACGTTGGACTTTGTTGAAGAAGTATCCTATCTCTATCGGTCTTTGGGGTGCTCACTCACAGAACATGTTCTTTGAGAGTCGTGGTGAGAAGGGTAGTGACCCAGAGACACAGCAGCGCACTTATATGTTGCGTACTGAGCGTTGGTTCTCAAGCGGTTCACGTAACCCGGTTAACTCTCTCCAAATCAATAACAGCTTGAACTACAATGCTGATAACACAGACTTTGCTGGTATGTCAGCGATGATGACCGCACGTAGTTCTATGTCTTGGGACTTGACACAGGAACCATTGATTACTTACTTCAACCTCGGTAACGGTAAGTTCTTCAACTATGGTGGTGTACGTAAGAACGATCGTCCATGGGCTAACGTAGGTGTACAGGATTACTTGCCAACATGGCGTTGGTGGTTTGCAAGCAAGTTGCTCGGTCGTACCGCAGCTGATGTTCCTGCAACTGGTCTTGATGCAGAGTTCGTATGGGACGATGCTTACATGGGTGGTTCTACTGTTCGTGTACATGGTTCTACTTCTAAGGAGTATCTCCACCTCTTCAAGACAAAGTATGCTTTGAAGACAGGCGACGTTATCACCTTCCGTTATAAGGTTAAGGGTGGTAAGGCTGATGCTTCTTTGGTATTCGCTACAGAAGATAATGTAAACGCTGAGAAGGCTTATCCAGTACTTGCTTCTACTGATGAGGCTGATGAGGACAAGTGGGTTGAGAAGACTATTACTGTTGATGGTACTTTGAATGGTAAGACACTTGCACTCGTTGCGCTCAAGATGGAGAATGCTGCTGACTTGAATCTCTACCTCGGTGAGTTCTCAATCGTTCGTGGTAGCTTCGATGCTCCAGCACAGCCAATCGATGTAAAGACAACCTTGTTGCACGCTGCAAAGAATGGCGTTGACGCTAAGATTATCTTCAACATGCCTAACACTAAGGGTCAGGGCGAGCCTTGCTATAACACAGACGTGAAGACTTCTCTCTTCAAGCTCTGGGCTAAGCAGGAAGGTAAGGACCCAATCCTCATGGGTGTAACCACCTCATGGGCAGGTATGTTCTATTCTGTTCCTGTAGACCTTAAGGGTCAGGGCAAGGTGAAGTTCGGTGTATCTGCAGTATCTCTCGATATGAAGAAGGAGAGTGCTATCGCTTGGGGCGAGGATCACGAAATCTTCAATAGCTACGAATATAGCGACGAAATCAAGGCAGACAAGTCTGTTATCAAGCCAAACGAGGCTTTCACTATCGCTTATGTTGACCCACGTCACGAGGCAGGTAACTGGAAGATTGAGCACAATGGTACAACTGTAGCAAGCAGCAACAATGCTAATGAAATCAAGGTTGAGAATGGTTTGAGCCAGACAGGCTTCTACGATCTCGTTCTTACAGGTGCAGTTAATGAGAATGGTGCACGCGTTAATAAGGAAGTAAGATACGCAAACTACATTCAGATTACTTCTGATGCAGTAGGTGCTGTTCCTCATATCAACAAGCTCACAGCTAACAACAGCGAGACTTCTATCGAGGTTGTTGCTAACAGCGAAGTAACAATGAAGTACGAGGGTAAGAAGGCTGACGGTTCTGGTTCAAGAGGTATCAAGACTCTCGAGAAGCCAGTAGGCGTTAAGGTTTCTGAGCTTGGCTTGACAAGTAACAATCAGGCATGGTCACTCGCATTCTGGGTTAAGTTCAATGGCTTTACAGGTAATACTCAGATTATCGACATGCGTGACCCAGGTACAGGCTGGCCACAGAACAACTGGGGTACAATGTGGTCTACATACGATCCTAACACTGGTATCTATGAGTTGACACTCCGTGCTAAGAACGGCGGTGGCTCTCCAGAATACAAGCAGCGTTGGAAGGTTGACTTCATCCCAGGTGCTTGGACACACTTCACTTTGGCTATGGATGGTAATGGTTCTGATACCAAGCCTATGCTCTATATCAATGGTAAGGAAGCTAAGGCATACAACTGGAGCTACGGCACTGATGGTGAAGGTCTGAACTCTCAGAGATTCGCAAACAATGGTTGGTGGGCTGATAATGTTCTCGGTATCAGTCTTGGTCGTCACAGCACAGCAGCGATGAACGCTACTGTTGATGATGTTAAGTTCTTCAACAAGGCGCTCACTGCAGCAGAGGCTGCTCACACAATGATGTCTACCGATGCTAATGAGGCTGGTTTGAAGGCTTACTGGGACTTCGAGTCTGACGCTGCTTCTGACAACTACTTCGCAAGCAAGGTGGGTACTGCTAAGTTGGCTCACGGTGAGTTGAAGGTAGGTACTGGTGAGGGTGTAGCAAGTCTCGTACCAGATGCTCCAACTTACGATGCTGGTAGCCCATTCGTATCTGGTAACTATCAGGTGAAGACTACAGCAGAGTGGACAGCTAAGAAGGCTACTATCGTTTCACAGGATGGTACTGATATGTCTGGTACTGCTAAGTTGAAGTATGCTAAGGCAGGTGACTATGAGGTTACATTGACATTGAAGAACGCACATGGTTCTGACACTCGTACCTTCCAGGTAATCAAGGTGAAGGCTGATCCAACAGGTATCAACGGCACTGAGACTGCTGACATGAAGGTTTACGCTATCGATCGTGATGTCCTCTTCGACGTTGAGACACCGGGTAACTACCTCGTTCAGGTATTCTCTACCAATGGTCAGATGGTAGCAAGCAAGGCTGTTTCTGTCAATGGTGCAGAGTCTGTACGTCTCCATCTTGGTGCTCAGGGCGTTTACGTTGTGAATGTCAAGAAGGACGGTAAGACCCTCCGTACAGTTAAGTTTATCTGTAAGTAAATAATTCTTTAAGTGCTGGAAGGAGCTAATCTCCTTCTGGCACTTTTTGTTTTATCCTTTTATCTATTAAGAACATTTAATCTTTAAACCCGAAAGCATAAATAAATAGCATAATTGCTAAACAGAGACAAACCTTATATAGTTATATGCTTATAGCTGTATAAACCTAAAATTATTTATAAACTAAACATTTATTATTCATGAAAAGGATTACTTTATTTGCATCCTTGGCATTGGCAAGCTGCCTCACTGTGAGTGCACAGCGTACGCCAACACATCCATTGGACATCCAGGATGCTAAGTTTGAGAACCTACCTAACTACCTTGAAGCGTGGTTGAAAGGCGAGATGAAGCAGCCACAGGGCGTCAGTGAGATTGACGACCAGTTCTTTATCTCACGTGTTCGTCCACTCGAGCGTATTAAGGACGGTGACTATCAGGTGCGCCAAGGCGTGAAGCGCGACCGTAAGATGTGTCTGTGGACACCGCTTGACGACCCTACCGCTCAGTGGAAGGCGCTTCCTCGTTATTGCTTTGAGGGCGATAACTTTAGTTTGTGGTCATACATTGATATCCACGGAAACTGGACTTCACCTTGGATTCGTTCTACCGCAGGTCTGACTGACGTTGCTCATAAGAACGGTGTTAGCGTGGGTTGTCTGATGTCTGTTCCTGATGGAAGAACTATTTATCTAAGCCCTTGGAGATCTGATAGCTATAGTAAGATATTATATAAACTTACTCTGAATCAGAATGGTAAGTATGTTTATGCAGAGCCATTGGTTCGTATGATGAAGTACTATGGTATCAATGGTATTGGCTTTAACTCTGAGTTCCATACTTCTGCTGATGTAATGAGACAGCTGACAGAGTTCTTTGTTGCTTGTCATAAGGAAGCAGAGAAACTCAAATGGAAGTTTGAAGTACATTGGTATGATGGTACTGGAGATGATGGTCGTATTCACTTTGATGGCGGTCTGGGCAATCACAACAAGAAGATCTTCGGTGATAAGGACAACATTGCAACTGATATGTTGTTTGCTAACTACAACTGGGGACCAAGTCATCTGAGAGGTTCTGTAAGTACAGCACAGAGTTTAGGCCGTAGTAGCTTCGATTATTATGCAGGCTTTGATATTCAAGGTCGTGGTTTGCGCCAGCCAAGTTGGAGCGCATTGTTGGATAACGATATCTCTATCGGCTTCTGGGGCGCTCACAAGCAGAGTCTTATCCACCAGAGTGCAACAGACAATGGAACATCTGACATTGCTATCCAGAAGACTTATCTGAAGAAGCAGGAGCTTATGTTTAGTGGTGGATATAACAACCCAGCCTTGTTGCCAGCTATCAATACTGATTGTAATTTGGCTAATGCAAGTTTGAAGAACTTCCACGGTCTTGCTACCTTCCTTTCTGCAAAGTCTACTATTCAGCAGGTTCCATTCGTATCACGCTTTAACCTTGGTAATGGTTTGAGCTTCCGTAAGGATGGTAAGGTTACCTTCAATCACAAGTGGTACAACCTCAATACGCAGGATTACATGCCAACATGGCGTTGGTGGATTACTGATGGTTCTGATCAGGTAAACACAGGTAATATCAATAGTCTTGCAAAGGCAGAACTTACCTTCGATGATGCTTACTGGGGTGGTTCATGTTTGTCTATCTCTGGGCAGACAGCATTCTCACGTGTGAAACTCTTTAAGACAATGCTTGAGGTAAAGCCAGACTATGAGTTCTCTGTTACCTATAAGACGATTGCAGGCAAGGACACACATGCTAAGTTCTTTGTAGCCCTGAAAGACCATGTTACTGAATACAAGGAGGTAGCATTGCCAGCTGTTGAAGCTGAGGGAAAGTGGAAGACCTTTACAGTAAAGGCTTCTGAACTCGGTTTGGCTGCTGGTGATAAGGTAGCTATGATGGGTCTTGTTGTTGAGAACACTCCTGCTAACTATGAGTTGCGTGTTGGTGAGATGGCACTCCGCGACAATGCAAAAGACTTTGCTACTGCCACTCCAACTATCAAGAAGGTTGAGATTCTCCGTGGTCGTTACAACGCTTGTGACTTCAAGATGCAGTATGCTTCTAAAGAAGAATCAGGCTGGGAGAAGACTTATAACGATGAAGTTGGTACATGGTATTATGAAATCTACTTCCAGCAGAAAGACCAGCCACAGCAGTTGCTTACCGCTACTACTTCTTGGGCTGCCTATGTTGTTGATGCTCCAATGGTATCAGGTGCTGACAAGCGCGACTGCCGTTTCGGTGTACGTGCCGTATCTCCTGATGGTAAGAAGGGTTCTGACATTGTATGGTCAGAGTATAAGGAGGTTGCTTACGACCAGCCATTGAGCGATGTCGTTGCTGACCGTCCTGTTATCAAGCCAAACGAGGAGTTCACACTCAAGTATCTTGATGACATGGTTCCTGCTGCTCAGTCATGGAAGTTGAAGAATGCAGTTACTGGTGCTGTTGTTGCTCAGGGCGAAAGCGGTACAAGTGCAAAGTTTGCTGTTCCAACAGAGGGTACATACGACCTCGTTGTTATGGATAGCAACGGTAAGGAAAGCGTTATCCGTGGTAAGGTAAAGGTTACTCCAGAGGCTACAGGTGCTGTTCCTCAGATTACTGATATCACTGCTGACAAGACAACAGAGAAGGTAGGTCAGAACGTAACTTACACTTACGAGGGTCGTCTCGGTGAGGGTAAGGCGTCACGTGGTCTTGAGATTACCGACCCTAAGATGTTCCGCATCCCTGGTGATGTTCAGCAGGGTAAGTCTTATTCATATGCTCTCTGGTTCAAGGCAGACAAGTTCAGCCATGATAGTCAGGGTACAAACCTTATCAATAAGAACTCTATCCATGACAAGTGGCCACATAACAACTGGGGTGACCTTTGGGTAACTATCCGTCCACAGTGGCAGGGTCATAGAACGAAGCACGAGGCGAATGAGGTTTCGTTCAACACTATGGGTTGGACAGCTCACGATAATCCTTACGAGGAAGTGATGTCTACTGGTTACAATGTTACTCCTGGTGTATGGAACCACATCGTCGTAACACAGGATGAAGGCAATATGCAGAAGATTTACTTCAATGGTCGTAAGGTGGCTGACCACAGCTTTGCAAACTCTAAGCGTCGTGAGGATGTTGCACAGAGCGATTCACGTATCGATGCTAATAAGGTAGCTGACATCTTCATCGGTGGTGGTGGTGTTTACAAGAGCGGATTCAATGGTATCATTGATGAGGTTCAGGTATGGAGCAAGCCACTCTCTGACGATGAGGTATTGCAGGCTATGAAGGGCTATAAGGAAGGTCAGGTTCCTGCTGACTTGAAGGCTTACTTCACATTCGAGGAGGCTAATGGTATGAAGTTTAAGAACCTCGGTAGTGCAGGTAGTGCTTTTGATGGTTCTGTTGTCGTTGTTGCTGGTAGTGGTGGCGAGAATACATCAAGTGCTTCTTACGTTGACCAAAAGCCAAACAACGATGTATTAGGCTTCCCTGGTGTTGTAGGTACATACGAGATTAAGACAGTTCCTACTTGGACTTTGGGCGATGGTGTTATCTCTTCATCTACAGATAAGACAGCTGTCGTTACCTATGCTGCTCCTGGTAAGAAGAATGTAACCTTGAAGTTGAAGAACGGTTGGGGCGAGGCTGAGAAGACTGTAGAGGAGATTGTTGAGATTACCTCTGAGGCTAACGCTATCGATGCAGTTGATGCTCAACTTGGCTTCTCTGTTTATCCTAACCCATTCGTTGAGAGCGTAAACATGCGCTTTGCCGACAATGGTCGCTACACAATCAACGTACTCGGTACTACTGGCGCACTCCTCCAGAGCAATAGCTTTGAGGCTGCACAGGGTCAGGTCGTTAACGTAGCTATCACTGGCGCAAAGGGTATGTACCTCGTTCAGGTGCTTAAGAATGGTAAGGTTTACAAGACCGTGAAGGTTGTGAAGAAGTAGAAAAGCAATCACGACTGACCGACAGGCCGACCGGCCCCTCCCCCTTGCCCCTCCCCCATAGGGAGGGGAGTGAAATGCGAGATACCCCAATAAAAAGGGGATGCGATTCTCCAGTGAACTAATCTTTACTGACAGATGGGAAGTACTGGGAACAACTTGCTTATGAATAGCAGAAAGATATTTCCTAAGTAATAAGGGCTATCATGCATACCTTATGAATAGCAGAAAGAAATTTCCTAAGTAATAAGGGGTATCACGTATACCTTATGAATAGCAGAAATATATTTCCTAACTAATAGGGGTATCACGCATTCTACTCCCCTCCCTTTGGGGGAGGGGTTGGGGGAGGGGCCGGTTGTTGTGTTTGTTGTGTTTGTTGTGTTTTTGTTTTTTTATTTTATTTTTATGACCACACTCCCACAATCATCCTACAAGACTACCACATGGAAGGGTGGTGTCACACGTCAGATTTTTATCTCGCCTGCTGATGGCGACTTGTCAGCACGGCAATTCGATGTGCGTATCTCGTCGGCTATTATCGATGATGTGGCGAGCGACTTCTCTGATTTTACTGGTTTTACACGTTATATCCTGCCCTTGGAAGGAGAGATAACGCTGATAAAAGAAGGGCGGCGTATCGCTTTGTCACACAATGCTTTGTATGAGTTTGAAGGTGACGAGAAAGTCAGTTCGGAGAATACGCAGGGAGCTGTAGACTTTAATATCATCGTGCGACATGGCATCCGTGTCGAAGTGGGGATAATGGAGGATGCAGAGTTCACGGACAATCGTCGGACGATTGTCTTCGCCCTCGAAGATTGTTGCATCGAAGGGAAGACTGTTCGCAAACACGATACGGCACTCCTTGACGAACCTTTCTGCCTAAAAGGAAAAGCCGTCATTGCTCGATTCATGGAATAACGGATGGTCAGAACGCTTGTTTCTGACTATCCGTTTTGTAAATATAAACTCACGTCTCAAAAATTAAAGACGCCCAATAGCGATTGAATTAACGCCCTTTTAGCTTGCAAAAGGTGCCCTTTAAGCCCCTTACTAACGCCCTTTTGAACCCTTACTAAGCACCTTTTGAACTATACATCCACAACTGTCTGATAACAAAAAACTTACGAAGGTACTGAAACCATGATATTTTAACCCTATTTTCCACGCTCTACTAACCTGAAAAGTAAAAGAAATTCAAACACAGACTACGAATTTTTATCCTTTGTACTTTGAGATTTGAACTTTGAACTTTATGATATGTACCTTTAATGACTACGAATTTCACTAATTGCGCTAATGATTATTGTAATGTAATTCGTGGCATTCGCGTAATTCGTAGTGCTTTATTGGGAGTTGACGAGTGGACTGGTTTATGAGTTGACAAGTTATTTGCAGCAATAAACCACAGTTAACATCGGTAATCATAATTATGGATTATGAATTGTGAATTATGAATTATAGTATTAATTAATATTAAATCTTAATAGACTAATGCAA
>ERZ1674276.73-NODE-73-length-20123-cov-13.489336_pt1 | contig 20123 bp, 17 predicted proteins | sample MGYA00581194_ERZ1674276 | MGnify/ENA primary metagenome ERZ1674276 (study PRJEB41354, sample SAMEA4873337) | human saliva metagenome | biome: human-associated habitat [ENVO:00009003]; feature: mouth environment [ENVO:08000002]; material: saliva material...
ATCACCTCCCGCACTGACGTGAGGAGCGTCCCTGCTGCTCACGCTATCGAAAGTCAGTACGCACATCATACCCCAGCCGGTGACCTGCGTCATGAGATAAGCCCGGTTCGGCACAGAGTCACAACCGCGTCGAGACCGCCCAACACACGCTCCATTTCCCGAACCGTCGCGCCCGTCGTCACCACGTCATCCACCGCAACAACACGCACACCATGCCCCGGGACCGCGAGCGCACGCATCGACCCCATGCGCCCCACCGTACGCTGTGACCCGGCCTTGCCCGACTGGGAGGTCGCGCCCACGCGCAGCCGCACAGCGTCCACCACCCGAACGCGCACGCCAGGACGCGCGCCTGCCGCCAGAGCTCGGGCAACAGCGCGCGCCAACGGCAGCGCCACCTGCCTACCCCGCAGGCGCCTCTTCCACGAAGAGGGCGCGGGCACCACCCACACCTCCACCGCTCCCCCGGTGAACGAAGACCTCCCCTCCAACGAACCCACAGCGGCGGCGGGCGACCCAGCCACGCCCAGCACCCCACCCAGCGCGGTGCCGAGGCGGGCCCCGGCCTCGTCGAGAAAATCGGTGACGTCCGTACGCGCGGAGTGCTTGGCGGCAAGGACGATGCGGCGCAGCGGCCCGTCGTAGTCCCCTATGGCCGCCAGGGGAAGGGGGCCTCGCGCGCCCTCAAGGGAGGCCACATGCGCAGGGCAGCCAGCCAGGGAGCGGCATGACGGGCACAGGACCTCGTCCCAGGCGCGACACCCGGCGCATTGCACGGGAAGGAGCGCGCCGACCAGCCCCCGCATCAGGCCCCGGACTCCGCTCCCGCCCACCACGGTTCTTACCCCGCGTATCGGGCGGAGGTGAGCGACTCGGGGGCGTTTTGCCACAGCGCGCCCGAGCGGATGAGCACCTGCGCCTTGCCGTCGGCATCGGTGCCCGAGATGACCACCACGGAGGAGGACCCACCGGCGCTCATCGATGTCACGCGAATCGGGAGGGACACGTTCGAGGGCAGACCGCCGAGGGGCAGCGTGACCAGCTGGTCGTCCTCACCGGTCGTGCGCACAACGAGCACGAAGCCCGTCGATGTCGTCCATGATGCGTCGACAACCGAGCCGTGTTCAAGGGGGATCTGTTCGAGGGAGCGGATCGCCAGCGGGCGCCCGGAGGCATCGCGTTCGACGACACCGACCCACGCGCTCGCGTCGCTTCCGCGCAGGACGAGGGCGCGCGTGCCGTCGGGAGAGATGCGCACCGCGTGGATCTCCCCAGCGCTCTCGGACTCCACGCTCACGCTGAACGCGCCATCGACTCCCCCGCCGACGCTCACCGACGAGGCCGTGGCAGGACCCCACACCCATCCGAAGCGGTCCACCGACGGGCCGAGAGGCGCCTGTCCAGGCAGGAATGCGACCGATGTTCCGCCGCGATGCGCGTACACACCGTCGGTACCGCTCCAGGCAACCAGCGAGGGGTCCACGGGCGAGACCGTCGGGTTGGAGGCATCGGTGGTGCTGGTCAGGCTCGTGAGCCCCGACGATGACACGATCCCCACCCCGTCGGGGCCCGCCCCCACGAGAGTGTCGAGAGAGTATGTCGGGGGCACCGGGATCCCCTGAGCATCCAGCACGTCACCGGACAAAGAGACGCTCACCTGCGACACGTCCGCCACCTGGGTGAGGGTGCGGCTGAGCTCCCACGCGAGGTTCGCACGCGCCCCCTCGGTCGCGGGCACCACCGCGTTCAGTTCCACGCGCGCCACCCCGTCGACGACGTCGAGTCCCTGGGAGGGCACGGTCGTGCCCGGCGGGATAGCGTTCGCCGTGACCGGCTTGAGAGATTGACGCGGCCCTTCGACGAGGCCCGCGAGCAGATGGGAGGCTAGGCGTCGCGACGGGTACCAGCGAGGATCGGCAACCAGGTCCCCACCCTCTGTCGTTGGGAAGTAGAGATTGGCGAGCGAGAACGAGGCCGTGAAAGACGCCCGGCTCATGAGGACCATGTTCTCGGGGCTGTTGATGCGCCACTGTCCGTCTTCGCGCACGAGGCTGAAGGTGCGCGTCACGGTCGAGGCAGCCACGCGGGTCAGCACGCCCGACGCGTCGATGCTGGCCACACCGAGCACGGAGACCGTCACGTCCACCTCGGAGCCGTTCTCGGATCCGGCGGTGACCGCGGGGGCCGCGTCCGTGTCGTAGATGAGAATTTCCATCTCCGGCTGCCACGAACGCGCCGACGTTGCGCTCAGGAACAGGCGCGCGGTCGCGTAGTCGTCCTGGGGGCCGGCGGCACACGCCAGCAGGAAATCGCTCACCAGGGTCGCGGCGTCCGCCCCGTCGGAGGGGCCCTCCGCGGAAAACTGGATGCCGCTGCCGTCCCGAGCTGACACGTCGAAGGGCGCGGGTGCCGAGGAGGTGGGCAGGGAGGTACATCCCGCGATGGCCAGGCAGGCTGCCACGGCGAGTAGCATCAGGCGGCGTCTCATTCGTCCTCCCACAGGGCAAGGGGGCGGCTAACGATCTCTTCGCCGGCGCGCTTGGGCAGGGTCATCAGGAAGGACGCGCCGCGACCGGGTTCTCCGTACGCCTGCAGGCGTCCTCCGTGGATGGCGACATCCTCAGTTGCGATCGCGAGGCCGAGGCCAGTACCGCCAGTCGTGCGGGCGCGGGCGGTGTCGGCACGGTAGAAGCGGTCAAAGACGTGGTCGGCGACCTCCTGGGTCATGCCCACCCCGCGGTCGCGCACGCGGCATGCGACGTCGGTCTCGGTCGCGGCGAGCGTGATCGTCACGGGCGTGCCGTCGGCATGCTCGATCGCGTTGACGACGAGGTTACGGATGACGCGCTCGATACGGCGTTCATCAATCTCGGCCGCGACTCTGCCCTGCGCCACGATCTCGACGCTCACGTTCTGTCGCTGTGCGAGCTCCGCACAGCCTTCGACGACGCGCAGGGTGATCGGTCGCAGGTCGCGGTCCTCGGCGTCTAGCAGGGCGCTGGCAGCATCGTAGCGGGAGATCTCCAGCAGGTCCGCGAGCATCTGCTCCATGCGTTCGGTCTGGTCGTGCAGGAGCTCGGCGGATCGACGCGCGTGGGCCGGCAGTTCGTCCCGGTTGTCCCACACGATGTCCTCCGCCATGCGGATCGTCGTCAGCGGGGTGCGCAGCTCATGGGAGACATCGGAGACGAAGCGCTGCTGGAGCTTGGCGAGCTCGTCGTAGCGCGAGATCGTCTCCTGGAGCGAGGAGGTCATCGCATTGAAGGCGTGCCCGAGGTCGGCCATCTCGTCGTCCCCATGCACATCCACGCGCACGTCGAGGTCTCCCTTTGACGCCTTCGTCGCAGCTTGCGCGGTCACTCGCACGGGCAGGAGGAGGCGATGCAGCAGCGCGAACACACCGATCGGCAGGGCCACGATGATGGGAAGCGCAGAAAGGATGAGGACCCGCAGGACCACGTCGACCTGCGCCTGATCGGCGGATAGCGAGTAGAGAATGTAGAGCTCGTGCGTGCCCGCACGAGGCAGCTGCACCTGGGTGCCGACGAGAATTCCGGGGACTATCTTGTCGGAGTCGCTCGAGCGGATACCAACCGACTGCCACTGTGCGCCCCCACCCGAGACTGCGGTGCGCATCTGCGGAGTGATGAGTGCGCGCATCTGCTCATCCTCGATCTGGTTGATGCGCAGCGACGCCGTGGCTCCCTCCGAGCGCAGCAGCGCCACGTTCGTCGCACCCGCGCCGGCCGCCGAGGCCTTGAGCGAGGCCAGCGCGCCGCGCGCGGACTCCTGAACCTGCGCGGGAGACGAGGCCGTGGATGAGGAGAACACGGATTGCGCGGATGAAAAGCGCAGGGACGCGTCAGCCAGGATTGCATCCTTGCGCGTCTCGAACATAGAGGTGCGCAGCTGGGAGGCGATTATCACCCCGAAAACGAGGAGGATGACGAGCGCGGCGGCCGTGATCGCCAGGGCGATGCGGGCGGACAGGGAATGCCGAATACGACTGGCGAGGTGAGAGGAGGCGAGAAGGGACCACGGCCTCGACGATGCGACGGCACGCAGCAGATCCTTGAGCGCGTCCCTACGCCCCTGCGCCGGCACGGTACCCAACCCCGCGGACTGTTACGACCAGCTCGGGACGCTCCGGGTCGCGTTCGATCTTGGAGCGCAGGCGCTGCACGTGGACGTTGACGAGCCTGGTGTCAGCGGCATGACGGTAGCCCCACACCTGCTCGAGGAGTTCCTCGCGCGAGAACACCTTCCAGGGCGAGCGCGCCAGGGTCATCAGCAAATCAAACTCCAGAGGAGTCAGCGCAATGACGCGCCCCTCACGCTTGACGATGTGGCCGGCAACGTCGATCGACAGGTCCTGGAGGGACAGGCCCTCATCTGCCTGCGAGTCCTCACGGCCCCGCAGCCGCGCGCGCACACGCGCCACGAGTTCCTTGGGCTTGAAGGGCTTGGGAACATAATCGTCGGCACCGGCCTCGAGACCCGTCACGACATCAGAGGTATCGGAACGGGCGGTCAACATAACGATCGGAGCATCCGAGACACGACGGATCGCGCGGCACACGTCAAAGCCGTCCATGCCGGGTAGCATGACGTCCAGGAGGACCAGGTCCGGATTGTGCTCTTGAAATTGAGTCAAAGCAGCGGATCCGTCGGCACAGAAGACGACCTCATAGCCCTCGTTCTGGAGGACAATGCCGATCATCTCAGCCAGGGCGACGTCGTCGTCGACGACGAGGATGCGCGAACTCATATCACGATAGTGTCACGAAATCGTCACGAACGCAGGAGAATCGCGCAGCCATCCCTCAATTTCTCTCCGAGATAAGGTTTCGCGCAAGTTGCGCATATGGCAGGATGGACACTGTAGAAGCACCATCAACACGGAGGCACCAATGAGCTCCCCCTGGACCTCTCCCGATCCGTCCGCCCCCTACCAGGGATGGACGCCGCAGCCCGAGTCCGGCGCACCGACGCCCCAGCAGGGCTACGGCGCACAGCCGGGCTACGGCGCACAGCAGGGATACACGGCCCCCCAGCCCACCCAGGGATACGGAGCCCAGCAGGGCTACGCCGCGCCCCAGGCCCCCGCCTACGGCGCACAGCCCGCTTATGGCGCACAGCCTGGCTACAACGCCCAGCCCGGGGCATCCGGCTACTCCACCACCAACCGGTGGGGGTGGCAGTCCAAGCCCGGCATCATCCCCCTGCGCCCTCTCACGATCGGCGACCTGTTCAGCGGCGCCTTCGAGGCGATCCGTTCGAACCCGAAGGTTCTCTTCGGCTTCACCGTCGTCATCATGCTGCTCGTGTCGCTCATTGCCAGTGTGTCGATCCTGCTCTCGGGCCTCGGATACGAGTCCGTCGCCAATACTGACTACGATCCCCAGGCACTCCATCAATCGATGACGGATCGCACCAACGTTCTCCTCCTGAGAATGATTTCGAACATGGTGCAATGGATCGCCACGTTCGCGGGCACGACCATCCTCACGGGCCTGCTGGCCTCGACTGTCTCACAGATGACGGTCGGTAGGAATCTGACGTTGAGCGAGGCGTGGGCGATGACGCGCAAGCGACTCGGATCGCTCCTTGGCTCTTTCGCGTTGACCGCGGTTATCACGGCGGTCCCCATCATCCTCTGGATCGTCGCCGTCTTCGCCTCGCTCGCCGCACTGATGGGTGGCAACGATGATTTGTGGTGGCTCGTGCTTGTTGCCTTCGCTGCTTTTATCCCCATCTTTATCCTCGTGTATTTCTTCCAGATCAAGCTGCTGTTTGCTCCGATTTGCGCGGTGCTGGAGGAGATCGGTCCCGTCGCTTCGCTGAAGCGTTCCTGGTCGCTCGTCAAGGGTGAGTTCTGGCCGACTCTCGGCCGCTTCCTGCTGCTGAACCTCGCCGTCAGCTTCATCGGCGGATTCATTGGATTCGTCATCGGCCTCATCGGCGGCCTGGTATCCGTCGCGGCGACGTCCGACCCCTCAAGCCCGGTCGGCTCTGCCATCGCCATATTCTTCGTTATGCTCGGCTCCTCGCTGTTGCTGCCTTTCTCTGCATCGTTCGAGACGCTCATGTACACGGATCTGCGTATCCGTAAGGAGAACTTCGCCTCGGTCCTGGCTCAGGCAGGCGCTCAGCAGCAGTGATCGGCCTGCTCTCCTGCGATGCTCCGCTGACCCCCGATGAGGGGGAGGCGCACGAGTGGATCGTTGAGGAACTCTCTCACGGCGAGTACGCCAATGTTCCCAACCCCATCGCGCGCTGGGTTGCGTCGCTCATTGACTGGTTCTGGGAGGCCCTGTCGTGGAAGGGGCAGGGCGCTCCCCCGGTCTCCCTGATCTTTATGATCGTGGGAATTATCGCGGTTGCCGCAATCCTCATTGCGCTCATCCTCAACCCGATCCGCCTCGCCAAGCGCGTCTCTCGCACCGTGTTCGAGGAGGAGGCAAGCGAAACGGAGGCCCAGGCCTCGTTCGACGAGGCCGTGGCAGCCCAGGACTGGGACCTGGCCTACGTGTGGGCGTACCGTCTCATGGTTTTGGGCCTCGATGCTCAAGATGTCGTGACGTCCACGCCCGGCTTGACGGCGCGCGAGGCGGCGCAGGCGGCAACGCGAGTCGCGCCCATGTTCGGCCCCCAGCTCGATCAGTTTGCACAGGCCTTTGACCAGGTGCGCTACGGCCGCTCCGGCGTTTCATCCGATCAGGTTGAGGCGTTGCGCCGCTTCACCCCGGACCTCCTGCGCGCGTGCCGCGATGCGGAGGTGGCGTCGTGAAAGCCAGACAGGTCGCTGTCGTCACTCCGACGGCCCGCGAGCGCTTCGCCGCAGCACGCCCGATGATCATCATCGTCGTATTCTCGCTGCTGTTAGCTATCGCGGCGTCCATCCTGCCCAAGGCTGGGTACAACAACGCCCCCGTCGGTATTCGGAATAAGGAGGGCGATGGGGCGCGCGCCCTCGCCCAGGTGCTGGGCGACCACGGCATTTCCGTGCGTGATGTGAACGCGCAGCAGGCCGCGTCGGTCGACGAGAATACAACTCTCGTCGTTGTTTTCCCGTCGCGTATGACCGATGAGATGGCGAAGGCTATCGAGACGCGCACGAACGTCGTCTACGTGGGCCTCGAGGAGGATCAAGGATCCTACTCCGTCTACCTTCAGGGCTTGCGTTCCAGTCGCACATACAGCAGCAAGACGTGGCTCACCCCCGGCTGCACGTCCGACATTGCGGGCCGCACCCAGCATCTGCAGTCCTCGGACTACGTACTGTCCGGCTCGGCCGACGGATGGAATCTGTGCTTCTCCGACGACGGCAGGAACTACGCGTACGCCGAGCGCTCCGACTCTGGCCGATTCCGCGCTCTGATCCCCGACTCCCTGCGCCTGCGCAACCGCGCGATCTCCGAGGGAGGAAATGCCGCGCTGGCAATCAATACGATCGGCCGGACCCCGAAGGTCGCCTGGTATTCGCCGACGCGCACCGATACTCCGACGGGCACGTCGACGCAGGAGCTGCTCACCTCCCCGTACCTCATGCCCGCGTTCCTCATGGTCATCGCCGCCTGCCTGCTGGCTGGCCTCGCGCGCGGTCGCAGGCTCGGCCCCCTCACCTCCGAACGTCTCCCCATCGAGGTCCCGGCCTCCGAGACGCTTATCGGCAAGGCCCGCCTCATGCGTTCCCAGCGCGCCTACGAGCACGCCGCGCAGGCACTGCGCAGCTCCACGGCCTCGCGCATCGCGACCGCCCTGGGCGTTGCGCACACCGCCGACCGGGAAGCCCTCACTCACGCGATGGAACAGCGAGGCCTGCCCGCCTCGCGCTGCTCCGCCCTCCTGTGGGGTCCGCCCCCAACCTCCGAAAAGGCGCTCATCCGCCTCGCCAATGACCTCGACGCTCTCGAAAAGGAGATTCGCCATGACTAGCCCGATCCCCGGCCCCGCGCCCGAGGGCATGCCCCAGCCCGGCCCCATCCCCGCCGCGCCGCCGAACGGCTACGCTCCGCAGGGCGCGCCGGCCCCCTACGCGCCCCGGGTGCAGGTCGCCCCTCAGGACACCCGCGTCTCGTTCTCTGCGCCCACCGGCGAGGGGTGGTCGGGCCGCGCGCTCGATGAGACCGAGAAGCGTACCCAGGAGGCGCTCCTTGCCCTGAAGGCAGAGATCGGCAAGGCGGTCGTCGGCCAGGACGCCGCAATCAGCGGGCTCATCGTCGCTCTTGTCGCGGGCGGTCACGCGCTCCTCGAAGGCGTGCCCGGCGTCGCTAAGACGCTGCTCGTGCGCACCCTGTCGCGCGCCCTCGACGTGGACATGGCACGTATCCAGTTCACCCCCGACCTCATGCCCGCCGATATCACGGGCTCGATGGTGTGGGACGCCGGCCAGTCCGAGTTCGTCTTCCGTGAGGGCCCCGTCTTCACGAACCTGCTGCTCGCGGACGAGATCAACCGTACGCCTCCGAAGACCCAGTCCGCCCTCCTCGAGTCGATGGAAGAGCACACCGTCTCGATCGACGGCGAGACCCGCCAGCTCCCCGATCCGTTCATGGTGATCGCGACGCAGAACCCCGTTGAGTACGAGGGAACCTACCCGCTGCCCGAGGCCCAGCTGGACCGTTTCCTGCTCAAGCTCGAGCTGCCGCTGCCGTCGCGTGAGGCCGAGATCGACATCATCGCGCGTCACCAGGCGGGCTTCAGTCCGATGGCGCTGGCCGAGGCCGGCATCCGCCCGGTCGCCAGCGCAGCCGACATTCAGGCTGCCCACGCGGTCGCATCCCGCATCGAGGTCTCACCGGCAGTCATGGCCTATCTCGTCGATCTGTGCCGCGCGACGCGCACCTCCCCCGCCGTGCGTCTGGGCGTATCCCCCCGAGGCGCGACCGCACTACTGCGCACCTCGCGCGTGTGGGCGTTCCTCCAGGGCCGCGGCTTCGTCACCCCCGACGACGTCAAGACGATGGCTCCCGTGACGCTTGCACACCGACTAGGTCTGCGCGCCGAGGCCAACCTTGAGGGCGTTACCGCCACGGACGTCGTCGCCGGCGTCCTCGCGGCTACCCCCGTGCCCCGCTGAGGCCCCCGTGGCGATTTCGGCGCGTAGCGCGCTCCTTGTACTGGTCGGGCTCATTCCCCTCGCCTTCGCCCCGTCTCGCGCTCTCGCGTGGGCGTGGTGTGGCCTCGTCGTGGCCGTGTGCCTCCTCGATGCCTTTGCCGCGCCCTCCCCGCGCACCCTGCGTCTCAGCCGTGACGTGACCGGGCCGATTCGTGCTGACCAGACCACCGAGTCTCGCCTGCGACTGACGAACACGACGAAGCGCCACATGAACCTGGATGTGCGCGACGCGTGGCCTCCTTCGCTCAACCCATCGCCGGTGCGCCAGCGAGTGCAACTGCGCCCGGGCACCTCCGAGCGTGTCTCTACCGTGCTCGCCCCGACCCGGCGCGGCACCCGCGAGGCCGACGTCGTCACCATTCGCTCGTGGGGTCCCCTGCACCTGGGCGCGCGCCAGGTGAGTCTGTCCGCTCCCCTCGCCCTGTCGGTCCTCCCCGAGTTCAAAGCGCGCGTCCTGCTGCCCTCGCGCCTGGCGCGTCTCCACGAGCTCGAAGGAACCACTCCGACGACGCTGCGCGGCGCGGGAACCGAGTTCGACTCCCTGCGCTCCTACGTCGTGGGCGACGATCCTCGCGACATCGACTGGCGTGCTTCCGCTCGTTCGACGGAACTGATGGTGCGGCAGTGGAGGCCCGAACGCGACCGCCACGTCGTGATCGTCGTGGACTGCGGGCGTGCCTCCTCGGCTCTGCTCGGAGCCCCCGAGCACGAAGAGGTCGACTCGATCGCGCTGGGACGCGCCCCGCGCCTCGATTCCTCCATCGAAACTGCCCTGCTTCTCGCTGCCCTGGCAGACCGAGCGGGCGACAAGGTGCACCTCATCGTCCTCGACTCGGCTGTCCGCGCACGCGTCTCGGGCGTGCGCGGAGCTAAGGTCATCGAGACCCTGGCCCACACGTTTACGGATATTTCACCCCGCCTGGACGTCACCGACTGGTCGGAGATGGTCAGCACGGTCGAGCAGACCGTACATCATTCCGCATTCGTCGTTATCGCAACGAAGATTCCACCGGCCGGCATGGAAACCGAGTTCACCGATGCGCTGGCGCGCTTAAGCGACCGCCACACGGTGCTGGTTGCATCGGCGACCGATCCGGATGAAATCCGAGCGCGGGCAGGACGCGAGGACGCCGAGCAGGTATTCCTTGCTGCCTCCGCCTCCCTCGCCGAACGGTCCGACGAGGCGGGAGCCACCGACGCCCGCCTGGCCGGCGCGCTCACCGTGCGCGCCTCGGCGGGTCTGCTTCCCGCTCGGACCGCGGACCGCTACATCGAGCTCAAGAAGAGCGGCCGACTCTGAGCCGCGCCTGCTTCGCGCGCGCATTGACGCCACGTGAGCGACTCACCCCGAGACAGGCTGGTAGTAGCCGGCGTCAGTGCCGACATCGGCGCTGGCGCCCGCCTGGTGCGCGCGCCGCCCGAGGATGAGGATGTATGCCCACACGGCGGCCGTCATGAGGGCACCGAGGGTGATCTTGACGGCGTCAGGCAGGTCGGAGGGCGTCACGAAGCCCTCCAGGACACCGGATCCGGCCAGGAGAATGGCACAGCCCGCCGCGACCGTCATCGCACTACGAGCCGCCTGTCCGACAGCCTGGAAGCGCGTCATCGGACCGGGCACGAGCAACGACCAGAAGACCCGCAGGCCCGCCGCAATCGAGATGAAGACGGCAGTCAGCTCGGGAAGTCCGTGCGGCAGGATGAAACGGAAGAAGTGCCAGACTCCGCCGTAGCTGAAGACGACGGCCGTTGACGTGCCGATGCTCGTGGCGTTCTCCCACAGGATCTTCAGCGGGTAAACTCCCGTAATCCCCGTGGCCACGCCCACCAGGGCGATCCAGGCATTATTAGCCCACACGGACAGGCCAAACTCCGCGTTCGTGTCCTGGTGGTAGTACTCAACGAACGCGCTCTGCGCATAGTACTTCAGCTGCTCGGGGGTACCCAGCTCGTTCATGACATCCGGGTGACTCATCAGGTAGTGCGCTTGGACGCCGGCGATGGCAATGAACGCTGCCATCACGGCCAGGATCACCCAACGGATCCGATAGAGCGTGAGCGGTAGGGACACCGTGAAGAAACGCGCGACAACGGCTCCGGAGAGGCCGCCGGTGCCCGAGAGACGCCCGCGCGCGGCGGACAGGATGCGCGACAGCTCGGCGATCACCTCGGGATCGGGGTTGAGCGTGCGAACGCGCGCCAGATCCGTCGTGGTCGAACGGTAGAGACGGTCGAATTCGTCGATCTCGTCGCCCGACAGCGAGCGCTGGCGCGTCAGCTGTTCCAGCCGTTTCCATTCCGTTTCGCCACTTACCCGCAGCACATCAATGTCCATTGGACTAGCGTGTCATATATGAGCACGCAACGCAGTCAATCGAGCGCCATTCAAGACGACTTTGTGCGCACGGGCGAGGCAGTCACCCTGGACGTGACGCCGGCCTCGCCTCCGGAGCGCTTCGCCGCCGCAGTTATGGATGCGACGACGTACTTGATGTGCACGGTCGTGCTGCTTGTCATGGCTGTCAGGTTCACCTTGCCGTCCCCGTCGATCCAGCGCGTGATCATCATCGGCTTCTTGTCGACGACAATGTTTTTCCTGCCGCTGGTGGTCGAGATTGCGACCCGTGGGCGCTCGTTTGGGAAGTGGGCATTTAACCTGCGGGTCGTGCGCGACGACGGCGGTGCGATCACTGCTCGCCATAGCGCAGTGCGCGTCTCGACAGGCATTCTGGAGAACTGGGCGACCTTTGGTGGCCTGGCTGCACTCGCGGAGCTCATGAGCTCAAAAGGCAAGCGCCTGGGCGATCTGGCGGCCGGGACGATGGTGTGTTCACAGGGCACGTCCGTGTTCTACCCGCCGCTCGTACTTCCGCCGGGCCTCGAAGACTGGGCGCGCACCGCGACGATCCTCCCCCTCGACGATGCCCTCGTCGCCGAGGCTCGTGCCTTCCTGCAGTCGAATCGCTCGTTGAAGACGGACGTTCGAGGACAGGTCGCAGTCTCACTCGCACAGCGCCTGTCGCGTCGCGTGCAGACTCCCCTCCCCGATGGCCTCCACCCGGAGGTTGTGATTGCGGCCGTGCTGGTGGCCCGCAGGGATCGCGAGTGGGGTCGGGAGGCTGAGCGCCGCTCGCGAGGCCAGACTCGTTTCCACGAGGCGACGCAGGCTCGTTTCGGCCTCTAGCCCCTAGTCGTGTCCTCGGTGTCCGTGCCGTCGACAACGGTGAACTGGGCGCGGCGTCGCGCGTACGGGCTCGACGGATCGAGCGGGCTCGAGGTGTCAGGGGTCCCCACGGAACGCGCGGGCCCGAACGGTCCGGTGGTCGGCTTGCGGGTCTCCTGAGGCGGCGCCGGGGCCGCCTGCGCCTCCTGGGCAACCCTGCGCACAGCATCGACGAGCGCCGCGAGGTCATCCCCCGAGGGCGGCGCGGGTTCGAAGGTGGTTGCCAAACGCACGACCTGCCAGCCAAGCGGCGCGGTGAGGTTGTGCGCGTGTTCGTCGCACAGGTCGTAAGAGTTAGGGTCGGCGACAGTCGCAAGGGGGCCGACAACGACCGTCGAGTCGCGGTAGTCGTAGGTCAGAGTGGCGACGGCGACCGCGGAGCAGCCGGGCTTGGAGCAGTGGCGTTGGGCAATCACGCCCCTAAGAGTACGACACTCTGTGCCCGTATCGCCCGCTTCGGCGCGCCATACGCCTACCCTGAGGGGGTGTTTTCTACGCGCCGCCATGTCTCGAGTCGTGACCGCCACGGTCGCGGTCCGCGCGGTCCCCTGTTTTTCCCGGGGACTCCGGCGTGGAGGACGCGGCGTGAGGACTTCGATCTGATGGTCGGCGAACTCGTCACCGAGCTCATTCGTCGATGGCCGCAGGTGGCCACGATCGAGTTTGCGGTCGAGGATGTCCCCCCGTCGAACCCTGCTCCCTGGGAGTCTCACAACGTCGTCGTCGCGCGTATTTTCCCGGCGGATCGGCGTCGCGATCTGCACGATCGTATCGTCGTCTATCGCCTGCCGATCACGCTGCGGTGCGCCCCGGAGGAGGTCGCTGTTATGACGCGCAGGGTATTGATCGAGCGCATCAGCCACATCCTGGCGTTGCCGCCGGACGAGATCGACGACGCGATGCGCTGAGCGGCGCTTCAGTTGGTGGTGCGGATGGTGCCGCTGACGGCGCTGATGCCTTCCGTGCCCACGTTCCACGTCGTGGTCATGCGGCCCACAGCCGTGTCCGCGGAGACGACGATAGCCGCCTGGATCGGAGAGTCCGCGCTGAGGGTTCCACCGTTGTCAGGCAGATCCACGAGGGTGGGGATCCCGGGTGCAACGTAGATGGTGCGCCCGCCCACGCGCACCATGACCGCTCCGGGTGTGGAAGCAGACGTTCCGCTCGACTGTGGGTCCTGATCGGCGCCGGACTGGCTTGTCCCGGACTGCCCGCCGCTCGGCGAGGGCGAGGCCCAGATGTCAGGGGTTGCACTCGGGCTGGGGGCATTCGATGAGGCGACGCCTTGATCGTTCGACGAGGCCGGAGCGTCCGCGGGTGCGTAGAGCAGGAGGCTCGCGCGTACGTTGGTGACGCCCGAATTGGTGGCAAGGGAGGTGGCACGGATCGGCGTCGTGGAGAGGACCTGGCGTCCCATGCCCTCAATCTGGGTGGCGCCAGGAATAGTCGCCTCAGTCAGGGCTGTGGCGGGAGTCGCGTTGGACCGCATGATCCAGGCACTCGCTCGCTGCGCCCACGGCGCACCAAGGGTGATTGTCGTCGTCTGAGCCACGACCTCGCGATCGGAGGTCACGATGAGCGTGATCAGACTGGAGTCGCTGGATGCGCCGTCAAGGGGCATGTCGAGGGTGGTGCCTTCGGCGACCGTCGCCTCGCCTCCAGCCAGGGGGTGCACGCTAGTCGAATCGGCGACGGAGACGCTCACGTGGGCCTCTCCCGACGGCGAAGTGAGGCGGAGCAGGGAGGTTCCCTTCGGGTCCACGCCGAGGATGGTCTGCGTGGTTGCGGGCACGACCGCGGAAGCCAGGGTGGTACCCTGCGGGATTTCACCGTTCATGAGGGAGGCCTGCGCCCAGGCGGCAACCCCTCCCCCGTCGGCGGTCACATGCACGGCCAGTGCGCTCTCGTCGGGGAACCATCCGGCGAGTAGCACCGAGGCTGAGGAACGCGCGGGGACTGTCACCTGACGTGGTGCTGCATTGAGCGGCCCCGACGCGCCATACCCATCGATGCCGACGACCGATGCTGTGGGGCCGGGGTTGGACAGGATCAGGACCATGTCGGCACCCGCGGTGGTCGCACCGGTCGCGATCCACTGAGATGTGCGAGCGGCCGCGCAGCCGACGGCGCTGAGGCCGGCGAGTTCACCGCCGCCCTGACCGGCGAGGGTGAGGGCCGTCGGGATGACACCGCCCTGCCCTGTGACGGAAGCGGGTGCGGGAGACACGGGAGCCGTCGCCAGCGGCGACCAGGTGATACCCGCTGCGACGTTCGTGGTCTCAAAGGGGTCGACAATGCCGGAAGGGCAAGCGAGCTGGACCTGGGAGGGGTGTGCGCTCTGCGCAGTGCCTTCCACCACGGCAGGAGCAGACGACACCCACATGGACGCGGAGGCCACAACCGCCGCGGCTATCCCCGCTCCCATCAGTGTCGTCAGGGAGTTGGCTGGGCGCTTCGTCATCTCTTCCTCCACGCGGATAGGGCGCTTGCTGCGGCGACGACCAGGCACACGCCGGAGGCGATCCGCCAGGGGATGATCCACCATGCGCTGTAAGTGAGCGTCAGGTGCCCTGCGGTAGGCATCTCGAAGGCCTGAGACCATCCGTCGGCTGCTTCAGTAGCGACCAAAGCGGTGCCGTCGACGGATGCGCGCCATCCGGAGTCGGCGCGCTCGGCGAGGATCAGGGTGCCGCTCGCATCAACGTCTCCGCTGACGCTCAGCTGGCTGCCGCCGACCGGGGTAGTCACGCCGGACCCCGATTCGACGCGGGCACGCGAAGGGGTCACGCCGCCCGGTCGCACGCGCCAGACGGTGCCCGAGTTCGTGTCGCCGACTTTTTCGAGGCCGGAGGCACGGTCGAGTCCGGAGGTCAAGGCCTGGGATCCGCTGGCGCCGAGGGGCACCAGGATCGTATCGATATCGTGGGCGGCCAGGGTCGCCACGGTCGTGTCATCGGGGTAGACGACGAGCGTGTAGGCCGCCTGGGCAAGTGACGCGGTCGCGGGGTCTCGCAGGACTCCTTCCGCAGCGCCCGAGCGAGCACGAGCGAGGGCGAGGGCACGCGTTGCCGGCGATCCATCAGTCAAGGAGGGGCCCGAACCGCGCCACAGGGACGCGTTCACCGTGCCGTTCGTAGGATCGCCGTCGAGGACGAGGATGCGGCCCACGCGCGTCGACCGCTGGGCCTGCGAGGCGACAGCGGAGACGATCGGCGAGGACATCGGGGAAACGGTCGAGCGCTGCGCGAGCGTGAAGGTCGGAGTGTCCGCTGCGTCGCCACGTGCGGCGAAGGCCGAGACGGCCACGCCTCCTCCTGCTCCGAGCAGAACGAGCGCGCTGAGGGCGCCGAGCGCACGTACGGTGAAGGGACGCGAGCCGTCCCATGCGGGACGCGAGGTCTCGGCCTCGTCTTCGTTGCCCGAACCAGATCGGGCGGCGAGCACGAGCAGGGCGCCGACAGACAGGGACAACGCGGGGCCGGTCCACGCGTGAGCGACGAACGCCCCGGAGATTCCCACGCCGATCTGCGAGGCAGCCCAACCGGCCGCTGCGGCCACGAGGGCTAGGCAGAAGGCGAGTGCAGCACAGCGAGTACGCAGGCGCAGGAGAGCAATGCCCGCGGCGGCAATCATGCCGGCACCGATAGTGCCCAGAGCCATGGCCTCGAGCGGCGTTGACGGTGCGGCAGGCATGCCAAGCATCGCCATCCACGAATCGGCGCGCGTGTAGGCGTGCACTCCCCCGCTCGTCGAGGCGAACGCCGGCCATGCCGAAGGGTGCACCGCGATCGAGACGTAGGTGGGCACGAGGAGGACGATGGCGGGCAGTGCCACGAGGAGGGAACGACGCGAACGCCACGCCAGAACACCCGCACCCAGCGGGAGCGTCCAGGGAGCGCAGCAGCATAGGACGACGAGGGCAAGAGCGGCGCATCCGCCGTTGATTCCTCGCGGACGCAGCGGGGCCTCATCGACGCCACCGGCACCAGCTACCAGCAGAGGCTTCGGCTGGCCCAAGCAGTATGCGGCAAAGACCGGCAGGGCCGCGTGCGCGAGGGTCGCTGCGAGAACGCCGTGCGTGGCGCTCATGAGCAGAGAGGGTGCGACAGACCATGCGAGCGATACGAGGAAGCGGACGCGCAGCGACGAGGCGAGCACGCGTGAAGGAATCCAGGCCATCATCGCGGCAATCGGAGTCGACGCGACAAGCAGGAAGGTGACGAGAGCTCCCGGGCTGACGCCCATGGGTGCAAACGGAGCACTGAGAATCGCCATGAGGATCGTCAGCGGATCAGCCCCGCCGGCGTACCCGTCTCCGCCCGGGATCCACGCGGACCACGCGGCTGCCCACAGCTCGGACCACGAGGAAGGCAGGGACACCCAGGCCCCGCCGACGAGGCCAGCCCCCGTCCCCCACCACTGCATGAGTGCCAGGGCGGCAGTGAGGATGAGGAGCCCCAGGGCAGTCGATGCCGAGCGGAATCGGTAGCGTCGCATCGAGGCAATGATGAGCGGATCGATCCGCTCTCCATGCTCATCTTCGTCCACGCCTGCGGGTTCCTTGCGCAGCAGGGCGGGAGCCGTCTCAAGCGCGCGGAGGGTCGAGCGGGGAACGCGACGCGACTGAGCTGCGCGGACACGCCCCGCCAGCAGGCGCGGGGTCGCGCCGATCAGGGACACGAGGGCGCCGATTTCGGGCAGAGCCAGGGAGGCCCGGCCCGTCAGAATGCGTCCGAGGGCGCGGGCGGGGCTCCACACAAGGAGCCACAGCGCCAGGAACGGCAGGATGAGGGCAGGCACCGCCTTGCACCAGTTGTACATCTGGGCGTAGCGTCGCTTGCGGAACGATCCATCGGTCGCGTCGTTGCCATCGACGACGGCATCGGAGACATCCCCCGTCGGTTCGCTGTGGTCCGTGTCCGAAGCGCCATCGAGGCCGGAGTAGAGGGAGACGCGGGCGTGACGCACGCGCGCCTTGGGGGCTACGATCACGCGATACCCGGCCAGGTGCAGGCGCCGCCCCAGGTCGAGGCCGTCACCGAAGGGACCGAGCGCGGGATCGAATCCGCCGACTGCCTCGTAGGCCTCGGCACTGATGAACAGACCGGCGGTACCGACGCCGAGGACGTCGCTCGTGCCATCGTACTGGCCCTGGTCAATGTCGTCATCACCGATACGCTCGAGTCGGCGGGCACTGGCCGTGGCAAAGATGCCGAGTTCAAGGAGACGGCTGCCATCCCAGCTCATCTGCTTGACGCCGACAGCTCCGACGAGCTTACCGACGGCGGCGGCCTGGATCAGCTCGTCGAGACACTCGGGTTGGGGAGCACTGTCCTCGTGCAGGATCCACCACCACTGCTCCGACGCAAAGCGGGCACCCTGTGCGTGAGCACGACGAATCGCGTCGCCGAGGTTCCGGGCGCGGCCGACACGCACGAGTTCGGCACCGTCGGGAACTCGATCAGCGGGGAAAGGAGTGACGTGTCGGCCTGCGACATCAATGATGGTCAACGAATGCGGGGCCACCGATTGATTCTCAATGGCCCACAAAACGGACTGGGTCAGCGGCGCTTCTCCCCTTGTCACAAGGATCGCACCGACGGAGCGCTGCGTCGGACTCAACCGGCCATACGGCGCAGGCGCCGCCTCTCGCGCTCGGACATGCCGCCCCAAATACCAAAGCGCTCGTCGTTAGCCAGCGCATATTCCAGGCATTCTTCGCGCACCTGGCAGGCCTGACAAACGGCCTTAGCCTCGCGAGTGGAGCCACCCTTTTCCGGGAAAAACGCCTCAGGATCCGTCTGCGCGCACAGAGCGTGCTGCTGCCACGCAAGGGGGCCGTCAATGCGGGCATACTGCGTCGCGTCGGCGTCCTCGGACCACTCCAGAGGTCCGTCACCGAAGATGTTCCACATTGCGGGAGCTCCTTATAACGAATCGATCAATACGAGAATTACACGCGTGTCATTGCCGGAAGTCAAGCCGTTTCGCGATATTGAGACCTTTTCCGTAGCACTTGACCCAACGGTAAAACAATGCCCTATTTCAAGGACTTCACAGTTACTAAGTACTTGGTTCACCTGGGACCTTCGATATACTTGAAACCATGAACAATAAGTCCTTGAAAACTATGAGCAGGCTCACCCACTGTATCACAGCGATTAACGGATGGTCAGGTCCAGCACTCACCCAATACGGCCAGGAGCGGGTTGAACTGGGAGGACCCGTGGTCAGCCGGTGGTTAGCAAAGATCGCAAACTACCTGACAAACGAACTTGCGGCCGATCTGTTCGGCACGGGCGAAGCGACACCAACTCGCATCTACACGACTCTTCAGCCCTGGCAGGACGCACTTTGGCAGATCGCAGCGCGGGCGATGGGGTGGGAGGTTCTCGATACACGACGTCCCCTCCCCGGAGACCTTTTCGTCACGAATATTCTCGGTTCCGAAGCATCCGACGCGCTGGACGCCGGGGCGCACGTTCTCGCCCAGCCCGCGCAGTACCTCTCCTTCGCGTGGGATGGTCCCCTGGACGGTGCTCTCGACGGCCTCGCGGAAATCGCCATGCAGCCGGATGCCCTCGTCGTCGACACTCCCTCGCTGCTCGTCCAAGCCCGAGACGAGGCACTGGCTGGGACCCGCCCGTCGGCGCCGGCTCGGGGTCGCCGCGTCGCGCTGCTGTGGGACGCGCGTACGGGTGCGGGCCAGGTGCTGGATCAGTGGATGCAGGGACGCTCCGTCCTCATCATCGACCCGAACGCCATCTCGCCGGACAGGCTGACGCAGATCCTGGCGACGGAGGATGCGGACGGCGGGCTCGTCACCTATCAGAGGTAGAAGGTCACCAGACGCCGAGGACTCGCGCAGCGGCGAGCTTGAGGCCCTCCATGCGGTCACGGCGGATCTGACGCCAGCGCAGGGCGAAGCGCAGCCTCGAGGCGATGCCTTGCCCCTCGAGCTCGCCCAGGATGGCGCGCAGCTGGCGAGCGCGGCGCTCGTCGAACGTGCCGACCTTCTGGGCGGTACGGGCAGTCAGAATGAACTGGTTACGATAAAAACCGTTCCGCAGCTTGGCCATGCGGGCGTCACGCGCCCCGGAGCCGGAGTTCGCGCCCTGCACATTGCCGCCGTGCTGACGATACTCAAGTGTCGGTTCCTCGCCGATTACCCAGGTGAGGCCGATTGATCGGGCCAGCGCGTACACATACCAGTCGTGCACGCCGATCTCGCTGTAGTCGAGGCCTTCCAACACCTGCACGAGGGCCTCGTGGCCCTTCGGACTGAAGACGTAGGTGGAGCCGGGCCCCGCGGCTTCGAAGAGAAAGTCCCAGGCCCGCTGAGGCTGCGACTTGCGAATGAGGCGGCGCTCCCCCACCGCCCCGCCGGGCAGCCACTGGAAGGACGTCACGTTCGATGACACGACGTCAGCCCCACGATCGGCCATGAGGGCCAGCTGAGAACTCAGCTTATCCTCGTGCCACACGTCGTCCTGGTCTGTGAAGGCGACGTAGGAACCGTCGGGGGCATGCGTCGTAAAAAGGTGCAGGAAGTTGCCCGTGACGCCGGGGGTACCGTCACGCTGGGGCAGAACCGTGATCCGAGGGTCGGCAGCGGCGCGCGCCTCCAGGTACGCGCGCGTCCCGTCGCTCGACGCGTCGTCGGACACGACGAGATGGACGTCCACGCCCACCTGGGCGAGCACGGAGTCAACCTGTTCGTCGATCCACGCCCCGCCCTCGGCCATCCCGTTGTAGGTGGCCATGAGGACGGTGACTCGG
>ERZ1674276.74-NODE-74-length-19950-cov-8.500528_pt1 | contig 19950 bp, 11 predicted proteins | sample MGYA00581194_ERZ1674276 | MGnify/ENA primary metagenome ERZ1674276 (study PRJEB41354, sample SAMEA4873337) | human saliva metagenome | biome: human-associated habitat [ENVO:00009003]; feature: mouth environment [ENVO:08000002]; material: saliva material...
CCAGAAATTTAGTCACTCCCCCAGAGGTTCCAGGTCTTAAATGTGATATAAATCATGTTCTCCAATGTGCTTCACACCCACCTGCCACCTCCCCTACTCCTGTCATCGTAATGCAATCTCCGCACCTTGGAATCGGCTACCGCCACCCGGATTCAAAATTCCCCCAGGGATTACTAAGGCTTAATTTCATGCATTTTGAACTCAATTAATATAAAATAACCCATATATGCATCAATGATGATTCCAGGGCTTCTGTCATGAGGAACCCGTCAAAGCTGACGGTTCCAGACCTGCACGAGCTGGATTAGTGCAAGCCGTAACGGCGCACATCCCGCGGTTTCATCGTTGATTCATGCGTGCGCTCCGTCCCAACGGCAGAGCACGCCCAAGGCACCTTCCGGCCTTCCGGTTACGCAGCCGGGTTTGTCCCGCGCGAACCACGACTATCACGAATACGACCACGCCCCCACCCCGGGTGCCCCGAGCCCACCTCGGGATAGATTCAAGGAGTTCACCGATGTTCTCACCCTCTTCGAGCGCCCATTCCAACACCGTTAGCCCTTCAGCTCCCCTAGCCCGCCGCACCCTCCTGCTGGGCGGTCTTGCGGCCCTCACTGCCGGGTGCGCCGCCAGGGTCCATCCGCTCAGCGAAGAAGCCAAGCGGAAGCTACCCGCTGCCTCCCCCTCCGCGAGCGCCTCAGCCTCGCCCGCAGCGAGCACCTCGGCGGCCCCTTCGAGCGCCGCGACAAACGACGCGACGAGCGAGACGAACGACGCGAACGCTGACGCCCCGCGCGTCCCGGAATCTGAGGATGCGCTCATCAAGGGTTGGGAAAAATATCCGGGCCCTTTGAAGTTGACCGGCCAGTACACCGGCGAGTATCAGCCGGCCACTTCATCCGCCCCGGCGCAGAACGTGCCCAAGCCCCTCAAGACTGTTCCCCACCGTGACGAACCGACTTTCGAGGGTGCCTACGAGACGTTGCGTGCGTACTATAGCGCCCTCATCACCACGCTTAAGGATGGACACTACGCGTCTCAGGCGGTGGAGCTGATTCATCCAGAAGATCGAAGCGCTATCGCTGAGATTAACGAGGTCAAGGAACTCTACGAGCAGAAGGGCTGGTACATGGAGTTCACCTGTAGCATTTCGATGCAGAAGACGGAGCCGGTGGGCGCGGTGAAGGACGGCGACGGGTACGTGGTGATTTATGTTGATGCCGAGTACTCAGCCACCGCCGTTCACCAGCCCGACGGCACCGAGCGGAAGGTCCCGGCCATCACCCAGAATTCCACGCCACACGTCATGCTCTTCGCCGAGGGTAAGTGGTGGAGGATTAGCGTCCCCTACATGAACGAGCGTCTAGGAACCGGTTCGGATTCTTCCGGCAGCTCCGGCGATTCTCACGGACCCGCCGGTGTCTAGGGCCGCTTGATTCCGGGTGATTCTCATCGGGTAGGTTCAGCATCTGTTCCTCCCCGAGTTCGGGTTAGCGTGCACTTAAAGATAACGTTCAGGGTTTTTTGACGAACCTTTCAAACGGGTCACTTATAGTCGAACCCGGATGCTCCCCCGCGTTCCTCGCACCGAGGTTATGGGGCCGAGTATCCGGGTATATCCGTACCGCGCACCATACGACAGGACCCCCGCAATACCGGCGTACACACAAACGCCGCACCACGCGGGCCTACATCAGGAGGCCACGATGTCTTTCCTCAATCAAGCACCCAGCCGACGCAATATCCTTCTGGGCGGTATTGGCCTTGCCGCTCTTGCCCTGGCCGGATGCGCCAAGGATGTCCGTCCGCTTGCCGACGGGTCGGCTTCCCCCACTGACTCGCCCAGCGGTTCTCCCAGCGACTCCCCCAGCTCTTCCGGCAGCGCGTCCGCTTCGGCTTCCTCCAGCGCCTCGGGCAGCACCCGAATCATCCCCGAGGATGAATACCTCAAGGATAGTGACAAGTACCTCGGTCCCCTGAAGTACGAGTACAAGGAGCTGTCGAACAAGTACGTCGAGGCCACCGATACCTCCCCCGCGAAGAACGTCCCCACCCCGGTCATCGATCAGACGGCGCGGCGCACCAACACCCTCGAGGGCGCCTACAAGACCCTGTGCGCCTATCAGAGTTCTTACGTCTACCTCATGCGTACCGGCACGATTGAGTACGCTATCAACCTCATGAACAAGGACGATACCAAGCTCAGCGCCGAGCTTCTCAACGTCCACACCCTGTATTCCAAGGGCGGTTGGGTCAAGGGCTACGAGAACAAGATGAGTATTCTCTCGGAGTACAGGACGCGTGCTTACGCCTCGACTGAGCTGAGCGCGGTGTCCTTCCCCTGCGAAGACTGGGCGAGCGAGTTTACGACCTATCAGAACGGCTCGAGCCAGGTTCAGGAGGCAAGCACGATTCAGGTTCCCGTGATTCTGGTCTTTGACCAGGGTAAGTGGAACGTGACCAGCGCGGAATTCTTCAGGTCTGAATACAGCGAACGCTTCAAGAAGATTTTCGCTGGTTCCGATGGTTCCTCTTCGAGTTCCTCCGGTGGCTCATATTCCGGTACCGGAGTCTAGACCGAGCTGGCCGATTTGCTTCCACGCTATGAGGGCGGGGCGGGTATCAATTCAACTGATACCCGCCCCGCCCTTCGTCTGGACCTTTAGCCTGTGCCTTCCGTCTGCGCTGGTGACGATTGTGACGCAACCAATTGCACGGCCAATTATGCCGAGCGAACGGAAGCCCGTGTTAAGCCCCCCCAGTCCGGCAGCCGGCCCACGCGCGCGTTCCGAACATGACGATAGCCCCGCATCCCTGGCAACTAGGAAAACCAGGGACGCGGGGCTATGCCTTGATGCCTCACGCTCCTCCCCTGCGGCGGGCATCGCACCGGGAGTACAAACGGAGCATGAACACAGCGGAACGTTACGAGGTGGCACGCTCGCGCAGACGCTCGTGAACCTCGCTCACGAAACGGTTCTGATCATCGCGGGCGTAGTACACGACCTCGCCAATCACGGTGATGGCGGGCGGCTTCACTCGGGCGCAATCGGCCTTCGCATTCTCCAGGGTCGTCACGGTAACCCGCTCGTTCTCGGAGAACCCGTTTTCGATGGTCGCCAACGGCATCTCGCCCTCAATCCCACGAGAGAGCAGAGACGCCACCGTATCGGGCAGGGTGCGCACGCCCATCAGCAACACCACGGTGCCGGAGGCACGCAGAGTTGCCTCGACCGCAGCCAGGTCATCCTCGGAAAGACCCGAATGGCCGGATACCACGGTGAAGATCGAGGACACGCGGCGCAGGGTCACCGGGATACCGGCACGTCCGGGAACGGCGATAGCGCTGGTGATACCGGGGATCACCTCGGCCTCCAGGCCCGCCGCGATGCACGCATCCAGCTCTTCGGCGCCGCGACCGTACACGTACGGGTCGCCGCCCTTCAGACGCACCACGGTCTTACCCGAAAGCGCGTAGTCAATCATGAGCTGCTGGATGCGGGACTGCGGAACAGCGTGCTTACCGGGCACCTTGCCCACATCGACGATGAGGGCGTTGGGGGCGTACTCGCCGTATTCCTGCGGGGCGAGGTGATCCAGCAGGACCACGTCCGCCTCACCCAGAGCACGCACAGCACGCAGGGTCAGCAGGTCGACGGCGCCGGGGCCGCCACCAACAATGTAGACCTTGCCGGGGTGCTCGGCGCGCTCACCGGGCAGGGCGATACCGCGCTCGGTCACGCTGTCATCCAGGCTGTGACCGGGCGCCCCGCCCGCGAGCACCTCGTCAATCGTGGCGAACTCGCGGGGCGGGAACGGCGGAATCTTCGGGCCCATACTAGGCTGCCGGAACCGGGTTGAGGTCACTGGGCTTACCCACGGGAATCTTGGTACCGGTCACCAGAACGGTGTTGGACTCGCCAGCCTTGACAGCCGCAATCTCCTCGGGGGTTGCGGGGCGAATCTGCTCGCGCTCCAGCACGAACAGGTGCGATGCCTCGTCGCTGCCGTTGGGCTCGTTGATGAAGGCGCGGAAGCGGCGCAGACGACGCTCGTCCTTCAGGGTTGCGGCCCACTCGTCCTCGTAGGAATCCACGTGACGCTGCATGTCGCGCTCGAGGTCCTCGCACACGCCCAGGGAGTCCTCGATGAGGACGGACTGCAGGTGTGCCAGACCATCGCCGTGCTCCTCGTCCAGGTCCTCAAGCCAGCGAGCGGTACGCTGCAGCTTGTCCGCGGTACGGATGTAGTACATCAGGTAGCGGTCGATGTAGCGCACGACGTCCTCGCTGGAAGCGTCCTTGACGAAGAGGCGGCCGTGGGCGGGGGTTGCGCCACCGTTACCACCCAGGTACAGGTTCCAGCCGTTGCTGGTTGCAATCAGACCGACGTCCTTGCCCTGAGCCTCGGCACACTCGCGGTTACAACCGGAGACACCGAACTTGAACTTGTGCGGGGAGCGCAGGCCGCGGTAGCGGTTCTCCAGTTGGACTGCCATACCGACGGAGTCCTGAACGCCGAAGCGGCACCAGCTCGAGCCCAGGCAGGACTTCACGTTACGCAGGGACTTACCGTAGGCCTGACCGGATTCGAAGCCAGCGTCGACCAGACGTTCCCAGATGTAGGGCAGCTGCTCGAGGCGGGCACCGTACATACCGATACGCTGTGCACCGGTGATCTTGGTGTACAGGCCGAACTCCTCGGCAACCTCGGCGATGACGGCCAGCTTCTTGGCGGGAATCTCGCCGGCGGGAATACGCGGGACGACGGAGTAGGTGCCGTCCTTCTGCATGTTTGCCAGTGCGCGGTCGTTGGTCTCCTGCAGACCACCGCGGCCGGAGTCCAGCACGTAGGAGTTGCGGAAGGAGGAAAGGATCGATGCAACGGTCGGCTTACAGATGGCACAGCCGTCGCCGCCGTGACCGAAGCGAGCAATCACGGAGTCGAAGTCGTCCAGGTTGGTCAGACGCACGGCCTCGGCCAGCTCCGCACGGGAGAAGTCGAAGTGCTCACACAGGGCCTTGGAGACAGTCAGGCCCATCTTCTTCATCTGCTGCTCGAGGGTCTTCTGCAGCATGGGCACGCAGGAACCACACTGGGTACCGGCGGTAGTGCAGGCCTTCAGGGATGCCACGTCGTGGTTACCGTCAACGATGGCCTCACGCACGGTGCCGAAGCTGATGTTGTTGCAGGAACACAGGATTGCGTCGTCGGGCAGTTCGGTGTCGGGGATGCCGTCGCCGCCGCCAGCTGCGGTCAGGTAGACGTTCGGCTCGGCGGGCAGCTCGCGACCCAGCAGGGGCTTCAGGGAGTCGAAGGGGGCGGTGTCACCGACGAACACGCCACCCAGCAGGGTCTTGGCGTCGCCGCTGGTCACGATCTTCTGGTACATGCCGCGAGCGGGGTCAGCGAACAGAACCTCGAGGCAGCCCTCGGTGGTACCGCGGCGGTCACCGAAGCCGGCCACCTGAACGCCGGAGAACTTCAGCTTGGTGGCGATGTCGAATTCCTCGACCTTTGCCTCTTCGTTGTCGTTGAGCAGGTTGGCTGCCACTGCGTCGGCCATAGCGTTGGCCGGTGCAACCAGACCCCAGGTGCGGCCCAGCACGCAAGCAACCTCACCGATAGCCCAGATGTGCTCGTCGGAGGTGTGGCAGGCGTCGTTGACGACGATACCGCCGCGCTCGCCAATGTGCATGTCGGCGGCGCGAGCCAGCTCGTCATTGGGGCGAATACCGGCACCGAAGACCACCATGTCGGCGGGCAGGGTGCGGATGTTTGCGTCCTCGGAGGGAGAGTCTGCGATGGAGACGGAGACGACGTTACCATCGGCATCCTTGTTGATACCGGAAATGAACACGCCGGTCTCAATATCAATGCCGGTTGCCTTGATCTGGGCGTTCACGGCGTAACCGCCGCCCTGGTCCACCTCAACGGAGAGCAGCCAGGGAGCCACGTCCAGAATGGTGGGCTCCGCGCCGAGTTCCTTCAGGCCCTCAGCAGCCTCGAGACCGAGCAGACCACCACCGACAACGATGCCGCGGGGTGCGCGGCCCAGGGTGGACTGCAGGCGGTTGACCTCGGAAACCATGTTCTTCACATCATCGACGGTGCGGAAGACGTGTGCTGCGTCCGAGTTGAGAATGGGGATGCGAACCGCGCGGGAACCGGTTGCAAAAATCAGAACGTCGTAGGGGTACTCGTTACCCTCGGTGTCGGTGACGACGCGGCGGTTACGGTCCAGCTTCTCGGCATGGCAGTTGTTGACCAGGTTGATGTTCTCAGCGTTCCACAGCTCCGGATCGCCGAGGGTCAGATCCTTCTCGGGGTCCTTGAAGAGCTGCTCAATGGCAACGCGGTCGTAAGGGGTGTAGGGCTCATCGTTCAGCACGGTGATGGTGTCTGCGGCACGACCGGCTGCCTCTGCACCCTCGTGGTATGCGCGAACAAAACGCCATGCGGCGGGTCCTGCACCGACAACGAGAATGTTGCGGGGGGTGTTCGACATAGATTTTCCTTTCCTAGTTTGCGATGCGATAGCTCTGCATCCTCGCCGTGGGCGGCGATTATGTCCCTGGGATTCGTTCCGTAACTTATTTGCGGCGCACATGCCGCAACACGGAAATCCCGGATTTGCCAAGATAAGGGGGGTCGTACCAACGGAGCGCAAGGCCCCGCGAAACCTCTTATCTTCTGCAACTCCTGAAAATTACGAAACATTTTTATGTGGGATTATGTTGTTTTCTTCAGGTGCTCAAAAGCGATTCCGAGCTACGACTTTCATCGTACATGGTAGCGCAAGGTACGGATAGCCAAAATCAGCATTTTGTGAGAAAAATTCTGAAAAACTTCCGCGAAATAACAGCCCAGATGAGGGCATACATACCTCCGGCAGCAGTGGATTTAGGTAAGGCTAATCTATAAAATTTAGGGTTATATTTTAGGGTGAAAATAACCTTTAGCTTTCTCGCGCGCCCCATTTCCCAATGTGGGTTCCATAGGGTAAACTCCAAACAAAGAACACGTGAATCGCAATTACGCCCAAACCGTAATTGAGCTCGCCCCCGCGCGACACACACCGTTTCGAAAGGAAAACCCCATGGCCGATAACTGGGTCCGCATCTGCGCCGAATCCGATCTTGAAGAGAACTGGGGCGAAGTCGCTCTGGTCGACAACCATCAGTACGCCATCTACAAGACCAAGCACGGCATCTACGCCAGCGATCACCTCGACCCGCACAGCCAGGCACTCGTTCTGGCCCGCGGCATTATCGGCGAGAAGAACGGCCACTCGACCATTACCTCCCCCCTCTACAAGGAGGTCTACGATCTGACCAACGGTGAGTGCCTCTCGGACTCCTCCTACTCCCTCAACGTGTACCCCGTTGAGGTCCGCGACGGCGATGTCTACCTGCTGGCCAACTAATTCGGACGGCTCATAGACAACTCAAATTAACGAAAGGCCCCCGCTTCCTCTGAGGAAGCGGGGGCCTTTCGCGCGGAACGAGCCCAAATTAGTTCTTAGGCGGCAAGCGCCTCATCCATGCGATCGACAAAGCACTCTGCCACAACCCTGGCGGACGCAGGGTCCTGTGCGTTCACCAGCGGCGCGGCGACCTTCACCGGCAGGCCGGTCGAAGCGGCGTCACGGCGCATCTTACCGGCAAAGAAACCCTCCGCCAGCAGGTAGGTTGCGGCGAACTCCGGCTTATACTCGGCCACCACCTCGTGGAACTTCGGGTCAATGGAGGCAATGAAGCCGTGCTGAACCTGGGTTCCCAAGGCCTCGGAGAGCAACTCGGCGGCACGCTCCATATCGGCGCGGCCATCGGCGCGGGAGGAGCCGGCGGCACCCTGCACCACGACGGAATCGTTCTCGGGGGTCCAGCCGGCCTCTTCAAGGCGGGTCCGAGCCAGGCGAGCAAGGCGGGAATCGGGGCCAAGAGACTCAGCGATTACGATACGTTCGATGCCGCTCGCGCGGGCTGCCCGGCGCAAATCCACCTGGGTATGGAACCCGGTAGAGAGCAGAATCGGGACAATAACGCAGGGCTCGTCCTTGGGCAGAGCCGCCGCAGCATCATCCACGCTGGGCGATTCGACATCAACGTAAGCCTCGTGCACGCGGTATTCCACGCCGTCAGTACGCTGGTCCAGCAGGGAACGCACCTGTTCGCGAATCAGGGCGATGGCTTCACGGCCGGCAGCGGAGTCGGTACCGTGAGAGGTCGCGAGAACATTCAAAACAGTCATGCTCCCATTGTATGAAAGGAACACCCCGCTCCCCCACTCATGAACACGAGTGACGAAGCGGGGTGTTGCACGAAGGCTAAATTTTAGCTCTTGCGACGACGAGCCACGACCAGTGCGGTACCCGCAGCCAGGGTGATAGCACCAGCTGCGGCGGCGAACATAGCGCCGGATGCGCCGGTCTGTGCCAGCTTCGAGGAGGAGCTACCGGAGGTCGAGGAACCACCCGCGGAAGAACCACCGTTAGAGGAACCGCCGTTGGAGCCGCTCACACCCAAGTTGTCGGAGGCACCGGAACCAGCATCAGAACCGCCGTTGGAGCCACCCTTGTGGCCGGCTGCGTTCTGGTCGGCAGTGCTGCTCTCAGAAGCGGAAGCGCTCGCGGATGCAGACTCGCTTGCGGAAGCGCTTGCAGACGCACTAGCCGATGCGGTCGCCGAAGCGCTGCTGGAGCTGCTTGCGGAGCTCGACGCGCTCGCAGACGCGCTCGAAGAAGCAGACGCACTAGCGGACGCCGATGCAGACGCGCTCACCGAGGGGGTCACGGCGGGAACGCTCGGAACCGCGGTCGGGGAAACGCTCACCGATGCGCTCGGGGTTGCAGAAGGTGCCACGGATGCGGTCGGCAGAGACGGCGAGGTGGGCTCCTCCGAAGGCACTGCGGTGGGCTCAGCGGTTGCGGAAGGCTCGGCGGTTGCGGAAGGCTCCATAGTCGGCTCTGCAGAAGGTTCTGCGGTCACGCTAGGCTCTGCAGTTGCCGAGGGCTCGACGGTCGGCTCAGCAGTTGCAGAGGGAACCTCGGTCGGTGCCACGGTCGGTTCTGCAGTCTTGCTAGGCTCTGCAGTCGGTGCCACGGTGGGCGCGACAGTCGGCTCAGCAGACTTAGTGGGCTCTGCGGTCGGTGCCTCGGTCGGAGCAACAGTCGGCTCCGCAGTGACGGTAGGCTCAGCAGAAGGCGCGGCAGTCGGCTCAGCAGTCGGTGCCACGGTCGGAGCTACGGTGGGAGCAACGGTAGGCTCAGCAGACTTGGTGGGCTCGGGTGCCGGGGTCGGTGCCGAGTTCGCTGCCAGACGGTTCAGCCACAGCTGATCCTCGTAGGTGTTCGGGTTCTCGAAGCTGGTCGGGTAGATAATATCGCCGTTGGGCAGCTCGAGAGCGTTGTAGCCGCCGCTCTTGTCGGTCTTACGCATCGAGGAGAGCACCACCTCGTTCACCTTGTTCAGGGTGTCATCCATGAACACCAGGCGGGAGCCGGATGCGTCCACCACAACCACGTTGCCCGCACGGGTCAGGAACATGGTGGCAACCTCGGTCTTCTCGAAGCCCTCAAGAGTTGCGGACTCGCGGACCACGCTGAAAGTGCCGTTCTCGTACTTGAGGATCTGCACCTTACCGCCGTACCAGTTGTTCCAACGGTAAATGTAGCCCTTGGGGCTGACCAGGGTCGAGGGCAGGGCGGTGTCGTAGCCTGCGGGTGAAGAGTTCGGCACCAGGGACACGCCGTTGCTGCTCATGTGCAGCAGGTGACCCTTCTGAACCGCCTTTTCGCCGGCCGCATCGTAGATGGAAGTCGACGGCGCGTACACGAAGCTGCCGTCGGGCAGCGGTGCGAGGGTCACGGTGTTGTTGGAGAACGAGTCGCCGTAGTACTCGTCGAGCGAGTATGCGTTCACAACCTGCGGGTCGATAGAGTCGGGCTTCGGCAGAGCCTGCGAGGTTGCCTTGCCGGATGCATCAATGATGGTCAGCTTGCCGCCGCCCTGGCCGTCAATGCTGACGATGCCCCAGGTGTTGTTGGCGGGGTTGTAGCCGATTGCCTTGACGGTGGTGGTGCCGAGGTCTGCGTCGGAGTAGGTGCCGGAGGAGACGAGCTTACCTTCGGCGGTTACGGTGTACAGCTCGGGCTTGTTGGTCTCACTGTTGATGACGAGCATGCGGTTGCCGTCAGCATCCACCGCGAAAACGCCCTTGTTGGCCTTCAGGACGCCGGTGTCGGTCATCTTCAGGTTGGAGCTGGTCAGCACGGTGTAGGTGGTGTCGCCGCCGAAGCTCGGGGGTGCCACGTGCACGATGTGGTTCTGGCCCAGACGTGCGGTGTTCTGGGGCAGGTTCACGCCCGCGCCGGTGTTGTAAGACTCGGCGACGCTGTAGGCGCTCTTGGGGGTGTTAGCTGCGCTACCGTTGTAGGAGATGCTCAGCGGGTCGAGGCTAGCGCCTTCGTTGTAGAAGTCGGAGAAGGCGTGGTTACCGTCGGCGGTCAGGTTCGCGGAGATGCCGCTGATGCTGACCACGCCGTCCTTCTCGCTCTGCTTGGCGGTGCCGGTGCTCAGGGTCGCCATCTTGACTTCCATGGGGCCCTCGAACTTGCCGGAGGCGTAGTTCTTGGTGCGCACGGTCATGTAGAGGGAGCCGGTGCCGTCAGCGAGGTTCAGTTCCACGCGGGGGTTGGAGAATGTGAGGTTCAGGGCGCAACCGGTTTCGGGGTCCTGACCTTCGGCGCAGTGGCCGGTGAACCAGAGGCGACCGGCAGCCTGCAGGGTGACCTGCTTGCCGTCTTCAGAGACGGTGGTGGAGGTCGGGGTGAAGGTGAACTGCTTTGCAGCTGCGTCCCAGGCTGCGCCGTCGGTCATTTCGCGGGGCATACCGTTGTAGGACAGGAAGGAGGCGCGCACGCCCCAACCGAAGGACGCGCCTGCAGTTGCCTGGTCGCCTGCAGCGACGTTCTGTGCGGCAACGTTCTGTGCGGCGATATTAATGTTCTCGGCAAGAACGGGTGCCAGGGGCAGGGCGACAGCGCCAGCAACGGCGAGGGCGCAGGCTCCCTTGGAGAGGCGGGTGCCAGATGTGAAAATCTTCATTGGTGTGTATCCATACTATCGACACTGTTAGGACAGGCTTACTATATCGACAGTGTGTATATTTCTCAAGATATACACCAAATGAGCCGTTGTATGACAAAACATCTCACAGCACACCGACAGGGCAATACCCCCTCAACAGGCACCAGGGGCCATCACCACCCCAACCCCTACGCGACTAATCCTTCTTCGAAGCGTGCATACGTGACATACCCAAAGCACCCAGAACCATTCCACCACCAATGGCCAATAGTACGGCCAGTGCAGATGAGGAGGCCATCATGCCATGGGCCAAGTCGGCTTCTGAGGCCTTCACCCCGTCACGGCCCTTCTGTTCGGAACGCACCTGCGAGGAGGAACCATCCAGCGTCGAAGACCGTCGCGATTGGGTAGCGGGCTCGGTTTCTGCGGACGCGCTCGTACGAGCAGTAGCCTGCTCATCCTGTGCATCGCGTGTGCGGTAGCCTAGCGCAGATGAAGAAGAGGCAGCGGGGCGGGCAACGGCCTCCGTCCCCTCTTCGACAGAGATGGTGGGGTCCTTCCGGTCCCCGGCCAAGGCGGTTGCAGAACGTACGCCTCGGGTCTTCGTCTTATTCCCGTCAGCCACTTTCACGGCATTCTGTTCCTCACCGCTCGAGGCCGTTGAGGGGGCCGCAGAAGAGGTGCCAGCCACTGCTGAGGATGAAGAATCAGAGGAATCATCAGTGGAGGTGTCGCCGCTTTCACCCTGGGAACTTCCGGTAGCGCTACTCCCCCGAGAAACGGTGAAGCGCACCGTGCTGACCTGGACATCTCCACCGCTGGTGGCGTCTATTGCCACTACCAAGTAGGTGCGGCCGGTCTGCAGGGAGGCGCCGGGTACACCCAGCACCGCCTCAAAGCTTCCGGAGGAGAGGTCCGAAGGGTTCACCCTCACAATAGCTAGGGCGTCACCCACCGTATGCCCATCACTGTCGAGCTCCATGAGCATCAGGTCATACCCGTTGTCATTCGTTGCAAAGTTCTTGCCGCGCACCGTAACGGGCTTTACCGAATCGCTCGAGTTAACCTGGGAGTTCTGGATTGTCAGGCGAGGGCTATCTCGGTGATTCTGCCTACTTGCCTGAGCCTCGATCTTTTCGGAGCTAATCAGCTGAATATGCTCCGGTTCCTTTGTAACATTCGGAGACTGGGTCACCACCGGCTGAGGAGTGGGGGCTACGGTAGAAGGAATATGCGTGGGGCTGGGCTGCGGCGAGGGAGACTCCGGGGTGTCTTTCTTCTCTACCGGTGTGGAGTCGGTTGCTGAGGGGCCCTTCGAGGATGCATCCTCACCGTGTGGCGAGGTAACTCCCGGCTGAGTAGAATACCGAGAATCGGAGGGAACCTCCACCAGGGTGTCGCGATCTCGCGTCAGAAAATCTACCCGCGTGATGCCGTAGGCCGCATCCGTCAGGGTGATGACGTAGAACGTTCCCTCAGCGGGCAAATCAAGCAGAAGCGCTACTTCCCCGGGGGAACCCCCTTCGGTCGGGGAGACAAAACGGTGGGTGCATTCCTCCGTCGAGGTGCACGAAGTAACTTCTACCAGCACGCTCTCGGCAGAGACCCCTTGAGGGAAACCCGACCAAACGAGCAGGGCAGCACCGTTCTCACGGTGAATGGTCAGGTTAATATCACCCTCGTTAGGGCCATCGAAGTCGACGTTCGATTCCCCCTCGCGACGTTGCGTTATGGGGTCGTCCGAGTCGCCTACTCCAGCGACATCGTGTAAAGAGGGCGTAGGGTCGGCAACAGTATCGGCGGCCATGGATGGGGCAAGCACCCCACTCTGCAGTCCCGCAGCAAGGGTCGCAACGGCAACTACACGGCGTTTTATAGATAATGTGCTCATGCAATGTGTCTTTTCGTGGTGTTTAACGAGGTGCTCCCACCCCCGATTATTCTTCCAATCCCACACGGGGTAATCGACCGAGCCCTGGACAGAGTATCTGTCCGGTGGCATCCACGCCATACGACCACTGAGGTGTGGGGTCAGGGTAAGGAGGAGTCCACGTCTATATATCGGCTTCCTCAACCCTACCATGAACTCCGAGGTTTATTCACTCAAGGGTATTTTGACTCCCCTAAACGCTGTCTTTACGCTCGGGGAGTCAACAAGTCCCGTAGGTGTTTACCGGTGGAACACCCGAGACAGGGAGAAGGCATTCCTCCGAATGGCCATCCATACGGCGCCCGCCACCAGGCCCAATCCCACCAATCCTACGGTCCAGAAGGTCACCCTATAGTCGGAGGCTTCCTCCATAACGTGTTCCGAAGAGGACGCCGCTTTCACGCCTTCCTGCTGTCCCGCGGTCGATCCGGAGTGCACCTGAGAGATAGGGGCGTTAACCTCAGCGGAACGGGAATTACCCTCCGTCTGACGGGTGGGGGTTAGCCCCTTGGCGCCGTCGGTAGGGGTCACGGGCTGCGCGGCAGATGCCGATCCGCTCTTTACGGAGGCGCCGTCCTCCCCATTAGGCGTTGCGGTATCGGACCCCGCGGCGTATGCCGAGGTCAGGGGTGACTGCCCGGCGGATGCATTGGTCTGGGGCGCCATAGTGCGCGCTTGCGCCAGAGCCTGAAGCCCCTGCTGACGGCGCTCGGCACGCGCCTGGCTCTCACGGGTTGCGGTGGAATCGGCCCCGCTAGAACGGGAAGCGTTCGAGCTACCGTCGGCTGCATTAGAAGAAGTATGGGAGGAGGCGCTCGCGGAGTTATCGCTATTCGCGGTAGTGGACGTTGAAGTAGCGCCCGTTTCATCGCGGCGAGTGGCGGAGGATTCCGCGGTATCCTGCGATTTCCCGGCACTCACCTTAAACCGAACTGAGGCCACAGCGGTGTCGTTGTTCTGCTCATCGACGTACACCAGGTACGCGGTATAGACCGAATCGGTCTTGAGAAGCGACCCCGGAACGCCAACAGCCACCTCGAGTTCTCCTCCGGCGATGTGTGCAGCGTCCACGTGGGTGTACGAGACGGCATCGCCTCGGGGATTACCCTGCATATCGGTCTCAAGGACCATCAGGTCGTACCCGTTCTCTCGGGCGGGCAGGTTCTTTCCAACAACGGTCACGGGCTTCGTCTCTGCGTCAGAACGCAGCTCGGCGTAACGAACGTTCAGCGTTGGAGCGTTCAGGTTCGCGTTGTCTCGGGAGGTGGTCAGGCCTCCGGGTACCTCGCTCACGATCTGAGTGCCGCGCTCCAGACCGCCTGTTGCTTTCGGGGTGAGCGAAATCGAGGGCTGCGGATGACGGGCCTCTTCACGCGCTTTAGCCAGGATATTCTGCGTTTCGTCGTCAAGACGGATTCCCGACGAGTCACTGTCGACGCCCCCATCACCGGCAGGAACGATATGGGGAATAAGCGAACCGGCAGTAATTTTGAACTCCCCGTATCCCTCATCGAAGCTGTCCATGTCGAGGACGGAGATGGTGTAGTAGCCTTCCTTCGGCGTACTCGGTAGCGTGAGCGTCAGAAGGGTAGAGCCGTCCTGGGCTTTCACTGCGCTCAGCTGCTGGGGAGTATAGGTGACTACCTCTCCGGATGCTTTACCGGAGACGGTGTAGTACTGAACGGCCACGAGATAGTGGCTCGAATCACTGATGTACTTCTCTTCGTAGAGAGGTTGCAGATTGAGGGTTACCCGGTTCTGTTCCACAGAATGAATTAGAACCTCAAGCGTATCGAGTTCAATGTTGAAATCTTGCGAGGGACAATTCTGAGGATTCTCCGAATTGAGAATAGTAATAATACACTGCTGATCGACAGAAAAACCGGTTCCCTCCACCGCGGAAGCATTGGGTAACACAAACATACCCGTAGTCGCTAAAACGGAAAGCGTCAGGGCGCGGAAAGTTCGAGGTCGTTGAGTGATCATAATAGTGCCATTTCAATCGAAGCGGACGCACAACGCGCTGATAAGGAGTAGCTCACCACAAGCCCCTCTAATGCAATAATTATGCGTGCCGGTACATCGGTTACATCCCAGCCTAACACGAGTATTAAGATTTTAAATTCATTGCATTTGTGTGCTTATTGTTAGGCAGTATATGCACCTCAGAGTAAAACACTGTATGGCCACCCCATAAAACATCGTTATCGAAAAATGCGAATGTTTAGAGGGAGGGCCGAACACCCCGCAAACAATTATTTCAATCGCCGTAAAAGCCCAGGTGCACGACATATAGTATCCAATCCAAGCCCTGAACACAGGCCGCTCACGGTGTTATAACGCATAAACGTTCGCGCCGGGGGCCCGCAAATCCACCTCCTATAAACAATCAAAATCATTTACATGCCGTACAAGATTTGACAAAAATCCATTGCATAATGCGACACACATCTCACATAATGCAAAGAGGCCCCGCGGTCGGTAATGCTACGCATCACCACCACGGGGCGCCTTTCGAGGTAAATTCTCTGCTCTCCCGCGCCTATGCGTTCGCATCCATCGTCTCAGTTGCCACCGCTTCAGCAGAGGCCTCCGCCCGACGACGATACCGGTTCACCACCACGGCGCTACCCACGAAGACAACCGAACCGGCCAGCGCAATTCCCAGCGGCACGGTACCCTCCGGCAGGGGTACATCTTCCGAAGCGCTTGCCTCCAGTTTCTGAGAATCGGAACCACCGCGAGCTTTCGTGCTTCGCGTATAGAACCCCTCGGAGCTCAGGCGAGAACCTTCCCGTGTGGCAGGGGCAACGCTCTCAGTGCTTCCCGCTGAGGTCTGATACCCCATCAGATTCACGATGGTGCGTCCGCCAATAAAGGCTGCGTATCCCGACATGACCGGGGTGACGTTTGATGCGGTAACGGAGTTACTCGTGACCGCATGAGCCTGCGGGGTTGCCCGCGCAGCCGAGGCATGGGCATGAGCGACATGATTCAGAGCAACATCTGTCGAAGGAATATGGGGAACGGTTTCCCCAGCGATTCCTCGAGCCGACGAAGAATCAACCGCAGAGGGTGAAGCATCACTCGGTGAGGAGATATCTGCCGGCAGCTGCTCACTCGAAGAATGAACCACAGTGCGCTTAGGCTGATTGTTGGCGTCTGCAGTTGAATCCGCCGAGCTGGCGCGCTGAATAATGCTCACGCTGAAGGCAGAGGTTGCCACGAGCCTCAGCTCATCGGGAGACTCTCCTCCCACCGCCACCACCCGGTACCGCTTACCGCCAACGAGTGAGGTTCCGGGGACCTTCAAATCAGCCGAGAACGCGCCGTCCCTGACCTGCTCGGGGCTCACGTGGGTCGTGGCCAGGGGTGCGCCGACGGCTCCCCCGTCGGCAGGCATCTCGAAGACCATGACGTCATAGCCCAGGGAGCTCTCCCCCACGTTCTTGACGCGCGTGCGAATCGTCTGAAGATCGCTTGAGCCTCGCAGCTCCGCGGTGGAAATCTCAAGAATGGCCTCGCGGGTGTCTGCGGGGACCTGATTCGAGGAGCGGTTATGCACCAGGATACGGTCCCCCTCGGGCTTGGGTGTATCAGAAACGTCGGTGGTAGATTCGGAACTACGGGGCTCCCCCACATCACCGGGTTTCTCAGATGCAGTAGCGGAGGGGGCCGGCGAGGCGCTCTCCGAGGCAACCGGAGCCGGGGCCGGAGCGGCCGTGGGCTGCGGACGCTCCTCTCGCTCATCCTTCGAAGGCTCGGGATTCGGCACAGGATGGGGCACGGGGCTCACCGCATCGATGGGCGCACGCTGCACACCCGGGGTATCGGGGAAGAAAAGATTCTGACGTGAGGCGAGAAGACCATCAACACTCTCGCCGTATTCGGGGCTCAGCTCAACGAAAGAGGAGGTGCCGGTCTGAAGGTCGGTAACCTCCACCATGTAGGCCTGTTCAATATTTAGGCGCTGATGAATACTCACATCGAGATAGCCGTCATCATTCTTTGACACGGTCAGCTGCGAGGCGGGGACCACCATCGAGGCAACTTCCAGACCCTCCATAGTAACTGCCACCAGGCGCACCTGCACGTGGTCGAGAGATTTCACCCCACCCAGACCAATCAGGATGTAATCCTCACTCTGGCCTAGCAAATCCATGATGAAAACATCAACGTTCGTAGCGTGGGGTTCAGGAGTCTTCGCAGAGGGAGTCGCACCATGCGGCTGTGCATGGGCGGACGATACGAAGGAAGCGGGGGCCAAGGTTGCAGGGGCCAGCGTACCTCCCAGCCCGAGGGCTGCAGATGCTACGAGGGCCGCGCCGCGAGCAGTTCGCTGCGTGGTAAACATGGTCACCTTTTTCGTGAGTGAGTAAGTGAGCGATAGGTTGTGCAATCCCCCACGCTCAGAAGTTCGGAAGTGAGAGCGGGGAGGCGGCCTCTCTTATCGGTGACCATGTGCGTTTCAGAACGCGTTTTGCTCCGCGAGGGCGGGGCATAGAGAGTGGCAGTACCGCCGGTCAATGCACTCTAAATTATAGGTATAACCTTAGAAAAAGTTAAAGACGAGGGGACGCCTCTTTTGTTACAAAGAAGCATCCCCTCGTCTTATCTCACGTTATGGCTTGTGAGAGGGTATTTATCAGCATTTTAGGAGCGGGAAGTGAGTTGCACATCACGGCGGCCACGGCGGGTCAGGAAGGCTCCCGCAACCAGAGAGAGCGACCCTACCGCGCTAATCGTCAGCATCCCGGAGGCGCCCGTTGCAGCCAGCTGCTCACGCTCACCCTTGGAGGCCGAAGCCGTAGCCTTCTGAGGCTTCTGTCCGGCACGGTCGGTAGCGCCGCCGGTAGCATCCTCGGTAACCGGAGCAGATTCGTGCGAAGCCGACTCGGCCGACACAGGAGCCTCGGATGCGACAGCCACAGGAGCGGACTCCTTCGACTCTTCAGCCGGTGCCGGGGCGCTATCGGAGGGAGTAACCGAGGGCTTCTCCTCCGTCGGCTTTTCAGCAGCCGAGTCACCGTAGCTTGGCTCCTCAGTTGCCGGCGCTTCGGTCTGCTCGGCAGGCAGCGAGTCGGAAGGACGCGAAGCATCCACGCCGTCACGCTCCACTGTGAAGCCGCCGGTCACGATCTGCACGGTTCCTCGGGAATCCTCGTAGACTGCGCTTACACGGTAGGTCGTACCCGGCTTCAGGGCGTTGCCCGGCACCTGAAGCTGCGCGGAGAAGGAACCATCCTCCACACGAGCGTCCCCGGAGGCAATGGCCTCACCGGCGGTTCGGCCGTTAGAATCCAGCGCGTGCACCTGCAGGGCCACGGGACCGGAACCTTCGAGACCTTCACCGGTGAAAGTGAGCGTCTTTTCCGAGTCATTCTCGGGGACTGCGGTCTCTTCCACGCGCAGGCGAGCACCCACGGCCACGGATGAATGATTCGTCGATTCGGCTGACTCCTGCTCCTCCGCGCGATCTGCCGAGGCGTCGCGCACCCGGTCGAACTGAGTGTTACGCGGCAGGTCGTAGTGGCGCCGAGGGTCGGTTTCCGGGAGCACGGGGTCCTGTTCCTCAGCGGGAACAATGGAAGCCTCAGAAGCTTCCGGCTCGGAGGTCGCGGGGCGAGGGGCCGCCGGGGTCTCTTCCGCCTGCGCTTCAACCTCTTCGTCGGCAGGCTCCGCGACTGCAGTCTCAGCAACGCTCCAGCCATTGGTGAAGGGAATCTCGACACTCTGAGCTGCTAGGCCTCGGGAAGCTGAAGGGGCAATTTCAACGTTCAGCACGTAGCGCAGATCGGGATGCACATCTTGCAGAACGGCTAGGCGCGCACCAGGTACCTCGATGCCGTCCAGAAGCGTGCCGTTGACAACATCGGCTCGTGCCGGGGAGGCAGCCAGTACGTGGCGATTGCCCTGCTCATCAACGGCGTAAATCGAGGTCATGATCTCGAAGGCCTGCGCATCGCCCAGGCCGGTGGCCTTGTAGACGATCAGGTTCTGCTCCTGCGGAATTTCCAACTGACCCGACAGGATCTGGGCATTGAGCGGCTCGTCCTGAGTATCCGCAGGCTGCACCTCCAGGGGCGTCCATGAATTGTAGGAGGTGTCTTCGACGGAATAGCCGAGATCGGGGTTGACGACGGCGGTTGCCACCACGTACTGCTGGTTGGGGTCGAGGATTCCCGCAGGCAGGGTGAGCTGGGTGCTAAAGCTACCCTCGTGCACATCGGAGACGGGGACGAGGGTCATGGTCACCGCACGGGCACGGCTCAGGGCAGCCAGGGGGTACTTGCGGTACTCACTGACGTACACGGCGATGCCATGCTTCTCAACGTCCTCGCCCAGAAAACCACTACCGCTAACGGTGATACTCTGGGAACGCGCGGGGTTGATGGCAGCACCCTGTTCGACCTGCACCGAGGGGCGCACATCGCGGTCAGAATGCTGGGCACGGTTCTGCTGAACGTTAGAGGAGGAAAGGCCGCCCGCATTGTGCACTGGAATCGCAGCCTGGGCCGCACCGGTGCCGGCGGTCAGAACGGAGGCCGCAATGGCGGCCGTTGCTCGGGTCTTTGAGTGAGCGGGATCGGGCATGAAACACACCTTTTCTGTGAGTGTGAACGATACCCTTTACGCGACAACGACGCCTCAATTCCCGGCGGGAAGATGTACGGTTGGTTCCTTCGCGAGGTTGGTAACCTTGCGATAGGGGTCTCCTCGGCATGGGCGATGGGTTCCGAGAGGTAAAACTCTCAATCTCCATCTGAGGTGGAAGTCCGCGCGAGGGGAATCGCTCTATTTATCGGTAGTTCCACACTATCAATAGAAAAAGCCTCTTGAGGCCCAATACGCTTTACGAGCCAACTATTTTTTTATGCAATGAACCACAAAACGGGTTTTTTACCCAAATCTCCCCCACTAATCATCCGC
>ERZ1674276.75-NODE-75-length-19641-cov-10.046819_pt1 | contig 19641 bp, 10 predicted proteins | sample MGYA00581194_ERZ1674276 | MGnify/ENA primary metagenome ERZ1674276 (study PRJEB41354, sample SAMEA4873337) | human saliva metagenome | biome: human-associated habitat [ENVO:00009003]; feature: mouth environment [ENVO:08000002]; material: saliva material...
CTACTGGTGTTCACTACACTGAGCCAACAGGTACTCCAGAGGAGATGGCTTCTCTTCAGGCTTCTTACGAGCACCTCTGCAAGATGCGTGATGAGATCATTGGTCTCGACATCATCCCAGCTGTTGCTGAATGGAAGAACGACAACGCGAATTTGTAAGATAGTTGACGAGTTAACAAGTTGACAAGTTGACGAGTTATCTGATTACAAAGCAAAATATAAAGGCAATCAACTTTTTGTTGGTTGCCTTTTTATTGTACAAGGCTAAGTTAGTTGACGAATTAACAAGTTATCTATGTTTAGGATCTAATACCAGAGTAATAAGAATGATACATATTGTGGTCTAATGACCGATTGGGGTTTAACAGACAGGAAAGATTTTATTATAGTGCTATTCTTAACTTCATCGTACATACACATATCTTACAAGAATATTTTTATTTAAAGTTCCTGTCACTTTTAACACTTTATTTATTCCTCTGTAAACTAACAAGTTAAGTACATACAACAAATGACAGCAGTGACAGCAAATTGAATTTCGACAAATGCCCAAGCAGCTCCACAAACTAAATGTGTATCCACACTAAATATCTACTGTCCCGTTATCTGATTACAAAGCAAAATAAAAAGAGGATGTATCAATTTTGACACACCCTCTTTTCTATTGTACAAAGCTAAATTACTTCGCAAAACTATGGAAGAAGCTTGGATTTCCTTTCACCTGTACGACTGGACCAACCACTTCTTTCGTGTCAGGGTTATATGTGTAAAATCCATTCGCTTTCTTATTGGCACTTCCAAAGACAATCAGGTTTTTATGCCTGCCGATGGCTATTCCTTGCGGGTTGGAAATTTCCATTCCCTTTATGACAGCCACCGTCTTCTGCTTTAGGTCGATAACAACTGGAATATTGGTAAGGCTGACATAAGGATTCTTCAGTCCGTCAGGATCAAGACCGAATGAGTTAGCATATGCGTAAGCCTTCCCGTTGTCGGCGTAGAATATCGTTGACAGGAAGTTGGCATACTTAGTCGTCAGACCTACAACCTCTGTTTTGTCAAGCCGGATATAGTAGTCGGGATCGATGTCTGTCGAACCGTTCTTTATGCGTACAATACCACCATTGAGCCCTGGGATGAAACCGAATGAACCGATACAGTTGATATATATGTCTTTGTTCTCATCCATGAAAATGGAACCTGGGTCTATCGGGCGTGTGGCAAAGCACAGTCCCAAGGTAGTGTTAACGATATGCTTTTCAACCTTATCAGTCTTCACATCAATCATAGCCAGTTCAATGTTATTACGTGTTGGCATATACTGAGCATTCATTTGGTTCAGTCCAACAAAGAGTTTACCATCACGAATAATCATTGCAGCAGGTGCCACCCTCGTATCTGACTGTTTCAGATTATTAAGGTCAATATCTGCAATCTTTGTCATAGTTGTTGGGTTGAATACCATCACAACACCAATACCTTGTAAACTGACGTATGCTTTCTCACTACTTGCCTCAACGATGTTACATGCTGCAGCACCTGCAGGAATAGACAAGGCACCTTCTTTCTTCCATGTACCATCGTTCATAATTCTATAGCGATTTATCTCCGCCTTCGTGTTACCCATATAATCAGGGAATGTGTAGACATTGCCCGACTCTGTTACAATTGGCGTAGCACCAAAACCGCAAGGAATACCGTTCTTATTGTCGTATGTTCCTGGTAAGAAACTTGGCAATGCTTGCAAATATACATTACCACTATTACCCTCTGGATTGGTAATTCCCGTTGCGAAGACAACTCCATGAAAGTCCTTATTACCAGGATTAGGTTTAGGACCCGGTGTTGGGTCGTCACCATTGTTTCCACAAGCGGTAAACATAGCCATCACAGCAATGGCTGAAAGAATTGATTTAAGCTTTTTCATTGTTCTCTTTATTTAATATTAATATTATCTCTATAGACACACAATATGCCCTTTCTTTATGAATCATACTTTATTCTTTCATATTGCAAAATAAAGTCTTATTGCCTCTTACTTCAGAAGATATCTAACTTTTACTCCTATATATCTTCCTGGCAGAGGACGATTAAACTCTGATACAACATGGCGATCCATAAGATTCTTTACCTTAAACGTTAGAACCCATTGGTCATTCTTGAAACTATGTTCTATTGCTGCATCCATCGTCAAAGCAGAAGGAATCTTCTTATCTTGATACCGACTTACTTCAAAATCATAGTAATATGTATGAACGTATGAAGCATCAAAGAGGAAACGTGTGTTCTGTTCCTTTCCTCCAAAGAGGTTTTCTTTATGGAACTCTGCACCAAAGTTTGCTAATAGATAAGGTACGTTTGGGATACGTTTCATATAGGTGGGATTCTCGACTGTAGTACCAGGAGTTAGCTTTCTGACATCACGAAGGTCTTGATAAGTACCATTCGCATAAAGATAAAGTACTGGACAGACATCTCCCTTAACATCAAGTTCAATACCTCTCGTACGTACACTACCAAAGTTACGATAGCGAGCCATCGTAGGAATCATATCAGGCGTGAACCTTATCATGTCTTTCAACTGATTATAAAAACCATTCAACTCTATCTCAACAAGTCCACCATCTTGTTTTAAGTGACGATAAAGCATACCAAGATTGACACCAGATGTACGCTCAGGCTTCAAAGCTGGGGATGCGAGGATAGAATATCCATTACCTATCAACTCCTCACTTGTAGGTATTCGCACCTCTGAATTAAAAGAGGCCTTTAGCATCAAGTCATCTGTAAACTTATAACGAAAGGCATCACTGAATCCAAAATAAGATTTAGACACTTTTACAGGCTCTGGCGCACGTACCGAATAAACATCTATACTACGAGAATGAGATGAGAAAATAAAGTTCTTTAAAGTAAAAGCATTCTGGAAACGACCATCAAAGAGGGTCAGATCGTATGACAAACCCGTTGTTAAGGTTTTCATCTTACTTGGGAAATTTGATTGAAATCCCAAGGCTTTATCCATTAAAGAGTCATTTGGATGAAGTGAATTCCTATCAAAGTAAACATTCAAATTAATGCCATGATGCTTATCTATGGTATATCCCAAATTAAGCTTCGAAGTCAACTCATTCGACCGGTTTCTTCCATCTGAAGGGAAGTTATTCTGCTCTCCTCCGTATGGAGAGACTGCAGGCAACTTGTTTCCGTCCCAATCATAACGATTTGAAGCCTTATCATTCAAACCATACCTGCCAATGATATATCCTATATCAAAATCAAAATCGAGACCATCCAAAAAGAAATTCTTACGCTTTAGTGTCAATGCCGTCAATCCACTAACAGAATGGTTATAAGCCTCACGCACATCGAGGTCGATTCCTTGTATTTCCTGACGTGTCTTAAGGAAAATAAGTTCCCACTTCATTTCATCAAACCACCATTTCGTAGCCTTAACAGACATTCCAGCCATGACTTTATTGAACTTATCATGGTCTCTTTCCACAATTCTATTGTCCAAATTTGCCAAGGTCATCTTGTAATTGTTCTTTGAAAACGAGAAGGCTCCACCAATACCAAATTGTAGACCAGTTTTATGATTGGTACGTTTAAACACCGTTGATACTTGATGTGTGTTAAATGAACCTAACTCGTATGAGAAGTCAAAATAAACAGGTGGGTATTCCTTTGTTACTACATTGACTGCTCCGCCTAAGGCTGAGCCACCAAACTTATAAGGGACAATACCTTTATAAACCTCTATGCGCTCTATCATATTCGTAGGAATATCGTTTAAAGCAACAAAGTTACTCAACTGCGACATCGGAACTTCATCCACATACATTCCCATACGCTTACCTTCTAAGCCACGAAGTGAGATGCGAGAGGCACTACCTAAACCTCCTGTATTTCGCACGGTAACTCCAACTGTACGCGCAAGTACGTCATTAATATTTGTCGCTGTACCTTGTAACTGACGCTGTCCTATAACAGATATAGGCATAGCCGACTCCTTCAACTTCCTAATCTCGCTACGTGCTGTCACCATAACTTCTTTCATCTCAACAGTTGTATCACGCTTATTCACCTCTTGTGCATTTCCACTAAGCATGAAAAAACATGAAAAAAGTGTTAGATAAATCACCTTTCTATATAACGAACAAGTATTATACACCCCTGTGCAGATAAGTATTTTTCTGTTATTCTTCATCTAACTTGTAGTTTAAAGACTCCGTGTAACAACGAATAGAGTCTTAAGTAAAAAACATGTATTCAACTATCGATGCAAAATTATTAATATTCTATAGAGCGTGCAATACCTAAAAGTTAGTAAACCAACTGACAATAAACAAGTCTATTCTTAGAATAAATGGGCATATGAGTGGTTTAATTCATGCTTAGCACCATTGGTGCGGAGCATGAGCACCATTGGTGCGGAGCATCAACACAAGATTTGAAGATGGTATATAAAAAATATCATAACCTATGGCAAGGCACGAACAAACGATTAATACACATAATGTATGCCTAATAACATTAATAGGAAACAAAGCGTCTTGCTAATTACCTGCAAAAGAAAGGGGGAAAGACGAGAACACTCTCCCGTACTTTCCCCTATAAAATAAAACTTAATGGTCTTTTGAATTAATCTCCGTAGCCTGGAGTCTGTTTCAGCTCTGCATTGGTTGACTTCGTTGTTTCATCAATAGGCCACAACAAGCGGTCGGCACTTGCTGTTGAATACTTTGTAGCCTTATCAACCAAACGAATATCATGCCAACGCTTTCCTTCAAACATGAACTCGCGCATACGCTCTTTAAGGATAGCTTCTATTGGGTCCTCATCACCACCAACAAATGGGTTATCGGTATAGAAGTTGGTCAGTGCGGTACTTCCTCCAGTACTTACATCATTTGGATATTGCACCTCTGTATGAGCATTGAAGTAGGTTGCACCGTATGCACGACGACGAACTTGATTGATTTCTGTTGATGGGTCCTGACCTAAGAAAGCCTTAGCCTCAGCAATACCAAGCAAACACTCTGCATAACGATAGATCGGTTGATCGTCATACCATGATGTGGCAGAACTACCAGCAATCAATGTTCCATGGAACTTATTACAGATATTACCAACGTATGAACCATCAGAAGCCTGATAAACATCAGCCAAAGAAGCTTTCTTACGTTTATCATTATCATTTGTATAGAGCTTAGTCCACAAACGTTTATCCAGTGGGAAACGCATTACACCACTACCTAAACGCAAGTTTAGATTCGGTGACTCACTAAACTGAATTGCCTGACCAGCATCGTTATGCAGACGATAAGCACCTACATTCTGCTTGTTCATTACGAGTGAAGTGTAAAGTCCGCCCCACAAAGAAGTTTCATTCTCTCGATTATGGAGTGCATAGATAATCTCTTTATTCTCCTTGTTATCATATGCAAAGACATCTTCAAAGTTGTCAAGCAAACTTACATCGGCATTATTCTGAACCTCTTGATAAGCTGTAAGCGCAGTCTGATAGTCGGCAGTACCACCACCCATCTGCTTTCCACTCCACAGATAGACTTCACCCTTGAGCATTTTCGTTGCAGCAAGCGACCAATAGGTACGTCCGTTAGTGAACTTATAGTTATTGTTATAAGCGGTTTCTGAAGCCGAGATGTCTGCCTTAATCTGCTTCATTACGTCAGCAGCTGCATCCTGCTTACGGGCAACCTTACCTAAGTCAATAGTCTTGCCTTCCGTGTGCTGTAGATAAACAATAACATCACCATAGGTACGGAGTAACTGAAAATACAAGAAAGCACGCATACCATAAGCACCGGCAAGGTAGTTAGTCTTCTCCGCATCTGTCAGATAGCCGGCTTCATTCACCTTATCTATCATCAAATTGATTTGGTTGATACCAGTATAAAGACCTCCATAGTTGCCTACTACCGCACTACTCTTCTCAAGTGTGTTATTCCATAGACGCTCATAACCCTGTGGAGCCTCACCACTAAAAGAGGTTCCACTATAGATATTACTTCGCATCTCACCCCAGACGATATACTTATCAGCATAGCTTCGCATCCAAGAACTCAGTCCTTGATTGAAAGCTTGTACTTGATCAGGATTCTTCCAGTAGTTTGCATCGGTAATAGTACTAACTGGCTCAATGTCCATACAGCCTGTCAGCGAAAGGCTGAGAGCTGCAGCTGTTATATAGGATAGTAACTTTTTCATTGTAAGTAACATTGCTTAATTAAAATGTAACGTTTAATCCAAAGATAAGTGTGCGAGGAGTTGGGTAACGACCGTAGTCATATCCGTCCAAGATTGCTTCAGGAGAAGCTCCGTCATAAGGGGTAAGATAGAAGAGGTTCTGTCCTGTCACATAAACATTGGCATTCGCCATCTTCATTGTCTTAATCCATGTTCTTGGTAAGGTATAACTCAATGTTATCTCACGCAAAGCCATGTAACCAGCCTTCTCAAAGAACTTAGAGCCTTCACGCCAGATGTTCTGCTTATTCAACTGGTCGGCATAACTGAATGCTGGATAGCTGGCACCAGGATTGGTTTCAGTCCACATATCTTGTACATTCTCTATAAGATTGAACTGGCCTTGATATTGTCCCATAGAGCGAGCCTTGAGATCATTGTAGATTGTGTGACCCAAAGCGTAATCGAAACGAGCGAATAATGAGAGGTTCTTATAGCTTAACGTACTTGTCCAACCTCCTGTTACCGTTGGTCTTGAGTTACCCAACACCTTACGATCGAGTGAGTTGATGATACCATCTTCATTGATATCCTCCCAACAAACATCACCAGGCTCAATAGCCTTCCAGCCTGTTGAGTTCTTATAAAGTACGCCAGTCTGTGGGTTTACCTCATCAGCAAGACCAGGACCGTACAACTTTGCAATGTTATCAATACGTTTGTTAGCATTTGCCTTTACATCATCCCAATCTCTAAAGATGTGATCTTGGCTGTAACCATAGAGTTCTCCGAGTGTTCCACCCTCACGATAACCACCAATCCACTTAGTAGGAGTCTTGCCATCAGCGCCAACTTTGCCCGCAGCAACCTCTACTCCTTGAAGTTGATTGAATGGACGGTCGCTCTTAGGAAGCTGAATAATCGTATTCTTTACAGTTGAGAGGTTGAAAGAGAGGTCCCAACGGAAGCTGTTCTTCAGGTGAATAGGAGTAGCACGCACCTCCATTTCAAATCCTTGATTACGCAACTTACCCAAGTTTGTTTGGATAGAAGAGAAACCTAAGTAGGAAGGAAGACTCACGCTCTGAAGCAGATTACTTGTATTACGTACGTAGTAGTCGAGAATCAATGACAAACGGTTCTTAAAGAAGCCGAGGTCAAGACCAGCCTCAAACGTGTGACTCTGTTCCCACTTTAAGGCTGTATTCACAAGCGAACGATCGTAGAAAGCAGTGTTACCATGATAGTTTGTAAGTTGGTCATAGATTCCATAGATATAGAAATCACCAATACCACTCACATTACCATTGCTACCATAGCTGATACGAGGCTTGATATTGCTAACAAAGTTCGACAACTTAGACTCCTTCCAGAAGTCTTCTTCCATCATGTTCCAGCCCAAAGAGATACCAGGGAAGAAACCCCAACGGTTATCTTTTAGCTTAGAGTTACCATCATAGCGGAAGGTAAAGCTAAGCAAATACTTCTGTTTGTAATCATAATTGAAGCGTCCAAAGAGAGACTCGATACGATTACCAGACTTCTCAGACTTTGGATTACTATCCTTATCAGCACCAGCATTGAGTGTAGGGATATCATCTGTAGGTGAATTCTTTGTAGAAGCATTCATCCAGAAGTAGTTATAATCATAATACTCCGCACCCAACATGAAGTCGACATTATGATGCTCAGCAAACGTATCGAAGTAATTCAATATCGTATTTAGCTGTATCTGTGTATCCTTCATCATATAAGCATATGCACGACGTGTCGTATTGATGCTATTAGGATTGCTCTGTGTGTAATAAGCTTTATTGAAGCTTTCATTCTGATTCAGCACATGATAAATAGATCCATTGGCTGACATCTTCAGATGCTTAGGTATTAATGTCAAGTCAAAACCTATGTTGAAGGTTTCTGAACGTGAACCATTCTCCATCGTGAGTTTATCATTCCAATACATATAGTTACCATCTGAGCTACTCCAACCTGGTGCTGGAGAACCATCAGCAAGGTAAGGATTCCATGTAGGACGCTGTGAACGGGTACGATAGAACAAAGAACTCCATGAGCCAAAATAACTATCTGGCTTCGTAAACCAGGTGTATTGTGCACCAGCACGCACCTTCAGCCAAGGCTTGATTTGATAATCACCCTTCACGCTACCAGTGAAACGACGGAAAGAAGTATTGCGTACAACTCCATTCTCATTATAGTAACCTAATGAAGCTACAAAAGAACCCATGTTATTAGCACCACTAAAGCTCAGATAATGGTCTTGTGTAAGGGTTTGATTATGGTAGATTGCATCTTCTAAAAGACCTCCATAATCCTTAAAGATAAGCTTTGCACCATTTGTTGCACCATAGTAAGGGTCGTCCATAACCTCCCATCCTTCTTCAGTTAGCAGTCTTTGGTGCTCAGGATTGGTTGCATCGTAATACATAACATCCGTACGTGGAGTGTAATCAGTATATCCACGACCAGAATAACCATTCTGTGCATCGACATTAGCAGCCCTTCCGTGTCCTTCCATAGCATCAGCATAACGCTTGAAACCCATTCGGTTATAGTAAAGATAGTTACGGGCATTCATGAACTTATAGTCATCACGCTTGAAGTTGGCACCCACTTTCAAACGATAATTAATGCTGGAAGTTCCTGCTTGAGCACGCTTTGTTGTAACAAGGATTACACCACCGTTTGCTCTCGCACCATAAATTGCAGTTGACGCCGCATCCTTCAATACTTCAATTGACTCGATATCAGATGGGTTAATCTCTGACAAAGTACGCTCAACACCATCAACGATAATCAATGCAGGAGCACTTCCTGTGATAGAAGCACCACCACGCAAGGTGATAGAAGGCGCAGTACCTGGCTGACCAGAGCTATTGACAACCTGAAGACCTGTCACACTACCCTGCAACGCACTACCGACATTTGAGAAAGCTGCCGCATCTAACACCTTATTATCCATCTTAGAGATAGCCGTTGTCAACGTAGCACGCTTCTGTTGACCACCATAACCTGTCACGATAAGTTCGTTGAGGGCATGCTGTTCCTCCTTCAACGTCACTTTAATTTCCTGACCATCCCATTTCACCTCCTTGGTGTCCATACCAATGTAGCTAATAACAATAATACTACCAGGAGGAATGTTTGATAAAGAGAAGCGACCGTCTAAATCAGTAACAGCTCCATTACTTGTACCTTTCACTTGAACAGTGGCACCAATGATAGGCTCTCCTTGTTCGTCAAGAATAATACCCGTGCATTTCCCTGATTGCTGTACGCTTTGAACAGGCAGTTTTGGCACTGCAAATCCTTGCGTAGGCATCAAGAAAGATACACCCATACATAACGTAAAACCGATTGGCTTGATGTGTAAAATCATGCGCATCTAACTTTTAATAGTAAAGATTGTTTAGTTCCTCCGCAAACTGTTGACAAAGAGTATCATGCCTACAGTAGTACGAAAGGATATAAAATTATTAATATGATATTCTATTTATGTTCACGATATTAATGGCTTATTACGAGAGGAGGTATTATTCCCCTTTCCGCAGAACGCCATTTGCCGATGTTATATATTGTTTAGGTTGATATAGGCAAATGTAGGGACTTTTTTTATTTGACACAAATTATGCTAAGAAATATTTTCTAAATAATCATTAATTTTAATCAAGGCGAATGTAAACTCTACTGACTATCAGACGAAAAGGGATTCTTCATCTACCCTCCTCCACTCAATATAAATAATAACTTAGACTTAAGAAAATGATTAACCTTTAGTAATATGGTTCTTTCCGACCAATAAATCGTTCGAAGAATTAGGACTTATTGTAGCGTGCTAAGCCTCCGCACCAATGGTGTTAGGCGTCCGCACCATACGTGCGGGGCGTTCGCACATACGTTAGAACAGGTAAGAAAACTTAATCAAAAGTACTAACTGCAAGACTATTAGACACAAAAAAACAGTCTTATTCCTTCTATAAAAAGATGGAATAAGACTGCTATATGACTTTAAAGCAGAGCTAAAGACTTACTTCTGTCTGAATCGCTCAGCCTGACTCTGAATCAAATCGGTATCCTCGAAATAGTTAATCTGCATAGCTGCACGCACCTCATCCATAGTCCGGGCTGCAGTTTCGCGTGCTTCCAATGAACCCTTTTTGAGGATATTATAGATCTCTGGAATATCCTGTTCGTACTCACGACGGCGCGCACGGATTGGGTCCAACATCTTGTTCAATACACTATTGAGCAACTTCTTACACTTCATATCACCGATACCACCGGCTGTATAAGCAGCTTTCAGCTCGTCGCGGTTCTGGAACTCTGGCCAGAACTCCGCGAAGTCCTCATCGGTTGAGAAGGCATCAAGGTAAGTAAACACAGCATTACCCTCAATATGACCTGGGTCAGACACATTCAAGTGAGTTGGGTCAGTGTACATTGTCTTCACCTTCTTCCATACGGTGTCAGCGTCGTCAGAGAGATAGATACAGTTACCAAGACTCTTACTCATCTTCTCCTTACCATCTGTACCAGGCAGACGACGTGCCGTAGCGTTCTCTGGCAACATAATAGCAGGCTCAACGAGTACTGGTGCATAAATCTGATTGAAGCGACGTACGAGTTCACGTGTCAACTCCAACATAGGCTCTTGGTCCTCACCTGCAGGGACCGTAGTAGCCTTAAAAGCTGCAATATCAGCAGCCTGAGAAACAGGATAAGCAAAGAAGCCCATTGGTATATTAGCTTCAAAGTTGCGCATCTTAATCTCAGTCTTCACCGTTGGGTTACGCTGAACACGGCTTACGCTGACAAGATTCATCAAGAAAGTGGTCAGTTCGGCTATTTCAGGAATCTGACTCTGTATGTAGAGTGTACATTTCTCTGGACTCAAGCCAGCAGAGAGATAATCTAAAGCTACCTCAATAATATTCTGTCGAATCTTCTCTGGGTTGTCAGCATTATCTGTCAACGCCTGTACGTCTGCCATAAAGACAAACATCTTATCGTAGTCTCCGAGGTTCTGAAGTTCCACACGACGGCGGAGAGAACCCACGTAGTGACCCAAGTGAAGTTTACCTGTAGGGCGGTCACCTGTTAAAATAATCTTTCCCATGTATATATTTCTGTTTTATTCGTTATGTGTATCGTTGAAGTTACTCATCGTGTCCCGGTACAGCAATGGTATCTGCGCCTTCTTCTGGCTGTTCTTCAACTTGCTCTTCTTCCTTCTGCTCAGGCTCTGCTGGGGCTGTTGCCACAGTATCAACAGATGGAGTTTGCTCTACTTGAATAGGAGATTCATATGGAATCGTATCATTAGGGATGCTATCAGTCACAGGTGTTTCTGGCGAAGAAGAGCCGAAAGTGAAATAAGCACCTACACCACCAGCCAATAGAAGTAGACCGATAACAACGCCCCAAAGGATTGCATTGCTATCTTTCTTGTGCGTTTCTCCTTGTACCTGCTGTGCCTGTGGGGTAAAGCCTGTAGGTTGTTCATACTGCTGACCAGCACTCACCAAAGGCAATGTAACCTCCATGACACCATGACAATGAGGACAAGTACACTCGATTGTTTGTCCTTCTTCAGCCTCAACAATAAACTGTGTTCCACAGTTATCACACGTTATCTGATATTTCATAACTTTACGTTGCTTAGAACTTTATTTGTAGCACCTGCCAAACTCTCGACATAAGCACCTGCCAAAGAACCACAAGCAGAGCGATATTCTTCGTCTTCAGCAAAGTGATTCATCAACAAACTAAAACTTTCAAAGTCAAAAACTTCAAAGCCACCACCATCACGCAAGAGTCCTTGTGCTTCAGCAAAATGCTTGTTATTAGGACCAAAAAGAACTGGCATATCCCACACTGCAGCCTCAAGAACATTGTGGATTCCTACACCGAAACCACCACCGACGTAGGCAACATCACCATAATGATAAATCGATGACAGCAAACCAAAACAGTCGATAATCAATACATCTGCATCAGCAACATTCTCTTCTGTTGCCTGTGTGTAGCGTACTACCTTCTTATCCTTTATCAGTGAGAGGATAGTCTTTAGATGATCTTCTCCGATAACGTGCGGTGCAATAATAAGTTTCCAGTCCCTATGCTCATTAAAGTACTTAAGGAAGATTTCCTCATCAGGCTGCCATGATGATCCTGCCACAAAGACTTTCTTTCTATCAGTAGCATCCCTATTGACGAACTTCTCCACCAATGGTAGTCTCTTGCTTGCCTCCTTGATTTGCAAAACACGGTCGAAGCGAGTATCACCCACAATAACAGCGTCAGAGATTCCTATCTTATTCAGGAGTTCCTTGCTCTCCTCATTCTGAACAAAGAAACGGCTAAAGCACTTCAAGACACGACCATAACCACGACCATACCACTTAAAGAAGATTTGATCTGGACGGAAAATGCTTGACACACTATAGACTGGTATATCACGATACTGCAGGATATGCAGGTAATTATACCAAAATTCATACTTGATAAAGAACGCCATGACAGGACGAACTGTACGTAGGAATCTGCGTGCATTGCCCACCGTATCTATAGGAAGGTAGGTGATGATGTCTGCGCCCCCATAATTCTTCCTCACCTCATAACCTGAAGGAGAAAAGAAAGTAAGCAGAATCTTATATTGCGGATAGTCTTTTCGTATCTGCTCTATCAAAGGGCGACCTTGTTCGAACTCGCCCAATGAAGCAGCGTGAAACCAAACATATTGAGCGTCTGGCTCCACCTTCTCACGTAAAATCCGCACAGCCTCCTGTTCTCCTCGCCACATCTTACGTAGCTTTTCATTGAAAAGACTACCCACAGCGATACCAAACTGGATGACATACATTATTATATTATACATACTCGGCTCAATTAATTTAGCCTTTCAAGGTGCTTATCCCAACACCTCAATAGCCTTGTGCATACGCTTCAAGGTTTCCTCCTTGCCAAGGAAAGCAGATATATCGAACATTCCAGGACCCTTACCAATACCAACAAGGGTGAGTCGGAATGCGTTCATGATATCACCGAGCTTATAGCCTTTGTCCTCTACCCACTTCAAAACAATAGGTTCCTGACCTTCAACACTGAAGTCTTCTATTCCCTCCAAGACATCAGCAAGCTCGCTCATCTGCTGTGCAGAATATTCCTTCCAACGCTTCTTGACGGTCTTCTCATCATAGCTTGTTGGTGCAATGAAGAAGAAAGAGCAAAGCTCCCAAAGTTCTTTCACGAAGCTAACACGGTCTTTCATCATGTGTACAACCTGTGTCACCTGCTCCATAGTAGCCTCAACACCATTATTAGCTACGATTGGTGCAAAGAGTTGTGCTATCTCATCATCAGACTTTTGGAGGATGTATTCGTGGTTAAACCACATACCCTTCTGATAGTCGAACTTAGCTCCACTCTTTGAACACTTCGTGATATCAAATGCTTTTACGAGTTCCTCAAGCGAGAAGAGTTCCTGTTCTGTACCAGGGTTCCAGCCCAAAAGTGCCAAGAAGTTGACTACTGCCTCTGGGAAATAGCCACTCTCACGATAGCCTGAACTTACTTCACCTGTCTTAGGGTCGTGCCACTCCAATGGGAACACAGGGAAACCAAGACGGTCACCATCACGCTTACTAAGCTTACCCTTACCCTCTGGCTTCAACAACAAAGGCAGATGGGCAAAGCGTGGCATGTTATCTTCCCAGCCAAAAGCACGATAAAGCAACACATGTAACGGTGCACTTGGCAACCACTCCTCACCACGAATAACGTGAGAGATTTCCATCAAGTGGTCATCAACGATGTTTGCAAGGTGATAAGTTGGTAATTCGTCTGCGCTCTTAAACAAAACTTTATCATCAAGGATATCTGTCTTGATGCAAACATCACCACGAATCATATCATTAACATGAACTTCCTCACCTGGTTCTATCTTAAAACGAACAACATATTGTTGACCGTCTTCTATCAGACTTTCAACTTCCTCCTTTGACATTGTCAAAGAGTTACGCATCTGTAGACGAGTGTGTGCGTCGTACTGGAAGTTTTCAATTTCCTTACGCTTCGCATCCAACTCCTCTGGAGTATCAAAAGCAATGTATGCCTTACCAGCTTCTAAAAGCTGATTGACGTACTTTTTATAAATATCACGACGTTCACTCTGACGATAAGGACCATGTTCGCCACCAAAGCTAACACCCTCATCAAACTTAATACCTAACCAATCAAAAGAGTCGAGGATATATTCCTCTGCCCCTGGAACAAAACGATTAGAGTCTGTGTCTTCAATACGGAAGATAAGTTTGCCGCCATGTTGACGAGCGAAAAGGTAGTTATACAAAGCAGTACGCACACCACCAATATGCAAAGCACCTGTTGGACTTGGAGCAAAACGCACTCTCACATTTCTTTCTGCCATTGTCTTAAATATTATATTTTCCTGCAAAATTAATGCTTTTTTTTGACTATCCGCTATATTTTTAGTATTTTCGCAAGTTGTTAGAGGATTACACAACAAGTTACAACAGCTTGTTATAACATTTACGAAACAATATATAAGATGATAAGATTCAAAAACATAAGCAACCCCTATTGGCGGAATATGGTCTCAAGAGTAGCCTTGATCATCGTTGCCGTCGTTTTAATAGTGCTATTTTTACCCCGTACACAAGGTAAACTTTTCCATTATGACGAAGGAAAACCATGGATGTACGGACAGTTGATTGCTAAGTTCGACTTCCCTATCTTTAAGACTGATGCTGCGTTAAAGGTTGAGAAAGACTCTATCACAAAGCATTTCCAACCTTATTACAACATTAACCAAACGGTTGAACAGAAGAAGATTGAACAGTTTAAGCAGGCATACAAGGATGGTATACCAGGCTTGTCAAAAGACTATATCGATGCGATTGCCCACCGGCTACACGAAATCTATGAGGCTGGAGTCATTGATCCACAACAGTACTCTACACTTGCCAAGGACAGTAACCATTATATCCGTGTCGTAACTGGTAAGCAAGCAGTGAGTGTACCTATAAATAAGACCTACTCTACCCTTGGTGCCTATGAGCAGCTTTTCATGGACCCTTTGTTAGCTCCGAAGCGTTCCATACTTCAGCAATGTAATCTTAACGACTACATAGAGGCAAACCTTGTCTATGACAAAGACCGCAGTGAGACGGAGATGAACGACATGCTAAGTCTTATTCCACAGGCTTCAGGCATGGTATTAGAGGGACAACGCATCATCGACCGTGGTGACATTGTCGATGCAAAGACCTATCGTGTGCTTAATTCCTTTGAACAAGCAATGGAGAAACGTAAGGCTACTGAAGACGAGATAACATCTACCTTCATCGGGCAGACCATCTACGTCCTAATCTTCATTTGCCTTTTCACACTCTACTTGGCACTTTTCAGAAAAGATTATTTTAACAAACCACGTTCCATCTCACTACTTTATGTGATGATAGTCATCTATCCTATCCTCACATCCTTAATGATGGAGCATAACATTCTGAGTGTGTATATCCTTCCATTCAGTATGGCTCCGATATTCTTCCGTGTGTTTATGGACTCGCGAACAGCCTTCATAGGACACATGACAATGGTACTTATCTGTGCGGTGGCTGTCAAATATCAATACGAATTCATTATCGTACAGTTTGTTGCTGGCCTCGTGGCGATTTATTCTTTGCGCGAATTATCAAAGAGAAGTCAAATCTTCCTTACCGCACTCCTTGTCACAATTGCCTCAGCAGCAGTGTACCTATCGCTCCAACTCATACAGGCAGACGATTTCTCGAAGCTTGATCGCACCATGTATTACCACTTTGCAGTCAATGGTTTCTTCCTTCTCTTTACCTATCCACTGATGTTGGTCATCGAGAAGACTTTCGGCTTCGTATCTACCGTAACAATGTTTGAGTTGTCAAACACAAACAATGAACTGCTACGCCGACTCAGTGAGGTTGCTCCTGGTACCTTCCAGCATTCTATCACGGTTGGTAATCTTGCCACAGAAATAGCCAGTAGAATCGGTGCAAAGAGCCAGTTGGTACGTACTGGTGCGCTCTATCATGACATTGGCAAGATGCTCAACCCTGCATTCTTTACCGAGAATCAGGCAGGCATCAACCCACATGACAAACTAAACGACCTTGAGAGCGCACGTATCATCATCAGCCATGTGACGGAAGGTCTGAAACTTGCAGAAAAATACAACCTCCCACGTGAGATTAAGGAGTTTATTACCACCCATCATGGTGCTGGACTTGCTAAGTATTTCTACATACACTACAAGAATGAACATCCAGATGAGGAGGTCAACGAAGACTTATTCCGTTACCCTGGACCAAATCCTTTCACACGCGAACAGGCTATTCTTATGATGAGTGATACCGTCGAGGCTGCTTCACGCTCTCTACAGGAATACACCGAAGAGAGTATCAGTGGATTGGTAAACCGACTCATTGATGGTCAAGTTGCTGATGGAAACTTCACGGATTGTCCTATCACATTCCGTGACATCACCGCTGCTAAGGCTGTACTTATCGAACGTCTGAAAGCGATGTATCATACTCGTATTCAGTACCCACAGTTGAAAGTATAGAAGTTTGAGGACAACCACAAGGCTGACTCCTCTCCCCTTCCTTTCCAAAAGGAAGATACATAAACACCAAGAGACCTCACTAAGTTACAACAATAGTAACATAGTGGGGTTTCTTTTTAGGAGCTTCAATCATTTGAAATAATAAGGCTTATCTCTTAAGCTTAGAACTTTGACATGATGCCACACAGAAAAAAGGAAAACACGGAGGAAGATTTAAAAAGTAATAGAAGGAACGAAGGCACCATCGATACATAGAGAAAGCGGAGGTTATTAGCATGTTTTCTTTGACACTTTATAGTGTTTAAGACTTTAGAATTTTCTTTACAAAATAAGCCATAAAAAGACTGAGAATAAGGCTAAAAATGAGCATCAACAACATCTTCGTAAGTTATTCGCTATCAAGCCTTTGCAAAACTGCATTTCAAAAGGTGCTTAATTGGACTTCAAAAGGGCGTTAGTTAGACTCCAAAAGGGCATCTTTTGCAAGTCAATTAGGCATCTTTAAGAAGCCAAAAGAGCATGTATTGGTTTTGAGTCGCATAAAAATAATTTACAAATACCTGTGATATAGGAATCAAGTTATTTGTAGGAAACAGATAGACATAGTATCAACTCGTTTTTATCTTTGAGTTTATCATCCTTTGCAAGACCATCTAATATGGGATAGTAATACCCTGCATATAGATAAGTCTTTCTTCTATTCCCATTCTATTCATTTAACGACATAACCTTATTTCAACCTTTTAACTACCTAATTAACACTGCACATTTTAACTAAAAATGAGAAAAAACAAACGAAAATTTGGAAGTTTAGAACAATATTCATAACTTTGCAACCAAAATATATAAGTTTTATATACACTTACGAATCAACAATGAAGTATCAGAAGACTGTCCTTGCAGCTGCATTACTCGCAATGGCAACAACAACACAAGCCGGAGGATTGCTTACAAACACCAATCAGAGCATCGCATTTAACCGTAACTTTGCACGTGTAGGTGCTATTGGTATTGACGGTGTTTACTTTAACCCTGCTGGTGTAGCTTTCCTTGACCAAGGTTTTCATCTCTCTCTTAACTTCCAGAACGTATATCAGACACGTGAGATAACATCTACTTTCAGTGTGCCTGCATTAGCTAATACTCCTTATGAGTATCCTTTCAAGCTGAATGGTGGCAATACAACTGATGGCAGTAAGTTCTATCAAGGTAAGGCTTCTGTGCCTATCCTCCCATCTTTCCAGGTGGCATATAATAAAGATAAATGGAGTTTCCAAGCTGGATTTGGTTTAACCGGTGGCGGCGGTAAGGCTGCATTCAACGACGGTCTTCCTACATTTGAACGTCCAGTATCGCTCCTCCCTGCACTTATCAACCAGCAGTTGCCTACCTTTGCGGCACTACTTGGACAGCAGGAAACGCCTGCAACCAGCTATAGCCTTCAAAGCTATATGAGCGGTCAACAGTATAACTTCGGTCTCCAACTCGGTGTTGCTTATAAGATTAACGAGAATCTCTCTGTATTTGGTGGTGCTCGTTTCAATTATATCTATAACAAATACCAAGGTAGTATCACCAACATTTCAGCAAATGTGGGTGGAAACAACCAGAATCTCTACGACTATTTTCAATCAAAGGTTAACGCTTTGAACGAAAAGGCAAGCGCATTGCAAACACAGGCTGTTGCTGCACAGACCCAAGCAGATGCCCTTCGTGCACAAGCTGATAAAGCTACCGATCCTACAGCAAAGGCTCAGTTACAGGCTGCAGCAGACCAATACGCGGTTGGTGCACAGAAGGCAACAGCTGGTGCAAAGCTCATTCGCGCAGGTGCAGACAAGTTGGACAGTAACAAAGAAAAGGTAAAAGACCGCTATTTAGAGGTTTCTCAGCGCGGATGGGGTATCACTCCAATCCTCGGTATTGACTACCGCACTGGCAAATGGAACTTCGCTGCACGCTATGAGTTTACCACAAAGTTCAATATTGAGAACAACACAAAGCGTGATGACACCAAAAAGTACGAGAATGGCGTGAACACACCAAACGATATTCCTGGTATTCTTGCACTCGGTGCACAGTATGAAGTACTGAAGAACCTCCGTGTTATGGCAGGATATAACCACTATTTCGATAAGGATGCACGCATGGACAATGACAAGCAGCGCTTCCTTAAGCATAACACACAAGAGTTCCTTGCTGGTGTTGAGTGGGATATCAACCCTTCAGTGACAGTCAGCGCAGGTGGCCAGCGTACGCTCTACGGACTTGGTGATGGTAAATACCTGACCGATCTTAGCTTCGTAACGAGCAGTTACAGCTTCGGTTTCGGTGCAAAGATTAAGGTTGCAAAGAACGCTCACCTCAACGTTGCTTACTTCTTTACCAACTATTCAAACTTCAAGAAGGAATACAATGATGCTATCGAAGCAGGTCAGGAGCAAGTGACACAGCCTGATGGTACTGTAACAATGCAGCCTAAGACTCTCACAACCAAAAACACCGATATCTTCACTCGTACCAATAAGGTACTCGGTGTTGGACTTGATATTGATTTCTAAGCCACAAATAAATCTACCGTTTTCCACAACTAATACCATTAAGAGGCAGTCAGAGTGATTCTGACTGCCTCTACACTTTTATAATTTCATCATAATTACTTGTCATTTTCAACTAATATTCATATATTTGCAACAGAAAGGAATAAGTTTATGAGAACAACAGATAAAGTACAAGTGCTGAGAGCGAAACGAAGAGTTTATCAAGCACAGAAGACAAAGGAATATAAAC
>ERZ1674276.76-NODE-76-length-19499-cov-5.298344_pt1 | contig 19499 bp, 20 predicted proteins | sample MGYA00581194_ERZ1674276 | MGnify/ENA primary metagenome ERZ1674276 (study PRJEB41354, sample SAMEA4873337) | human saliva metagenome | biome: human-associated habitat [ENVO:00009003]; feature: mouth environment [ENVO:08000002]; material: saliva material...
GGAGGAGGTGTGCCATTTCGCGCTCGCCCGTCAGTTACGATGTCCGCAGAGGCAACGACCCGAAGGAGTGAGCGCCCATGCTGAAAGAATTCGACGATCTCATATCCAGGTGGCGGCAACACCCGGTCGCCCACACTCAACACGGAAGAGCCACGAACCGCAGCCACAAGTATGAAGGCCTCGACAAATGAACATCTTTCTCACGGCGAACATGAAGACATTCGATGAGTTTGCCGCTCTCTACTCCGAGGGGGACGAAAAGCGCGTGCGGTGGGGCAAGAGCCTCTTCATCGAGGCGCTTAGCAACACCGGTCCCGCGCAGCGTTACCCGTTGTGCGACTTCCTGCTAGACCGCGATTGCGTTCTCGATGCCGGCACCACGGACGGAACGAACCCGTTCCATATTCTCTTCGCGCAAGGCGCGCGCGACGTCGACCGGGACGTCGCGCTGTGCCGCCGCCTCCTGGATCGAGGCGTAGCGCTCGGTCAACCGGACAAGAACGGGTGTATCCCCCTCGTCCACCTGATCTCCACGCAGGAGTACTCCGACGAAGAGCTCACCCCCCTGTACGACCTCGTCTTCGCGTCTCCCGACCCCGGTTTCGACATCGAGCTGACGGGCTCACACGACACCATGTACGACGTCGCTCGCCGTTGGCCCCATCGCCAGGCCTTGGCTGATCGCATTGCACGCTACCTCGCGACCGGAAGCGAGAAACACACAAAGGAACACGCATGACCACATTCATTAACAACGCCGGCGCCGCCATCGTCTCGCGGAAAATTGTCGAACGAACCGGCAACATCAAGTGGCTGACCCGCGAGGCCCCCTTCGCCCCTCAGGACTCCGGCTGGCGCGTCCTGTCCGACCGCGACACCGCCGAGTACCTGGACGATCCGAAGAACATGACCGTCGTTGACTTTAACGAGCTGTGCGCCCTCGAACCTGCCTGTATCGGTATCTACGACCTGCCGATCGGCTCCGACATTCAACTCGTCGTCGAACCTGACGGACGTCGGCGTTGGTTCGATAACAAGACCGAGAAGGAGATTTCCTTCCGCTGACTCACGCAGCGGCCCCGCCCTCACAGGTGAGTGAGCCACACGAGGGTCGCGTACGGGATGGTGACCTGCTCCCCCGGCGCGTAGCCGAGGCGCTCGTAGAGGTACCAGCGCAGGTTCGCCTGCATCCTCTCACGCCCGGCCGGCGAGGAACGGATATACGAGGAACGGGTCGTGCCCAGGGTGAGGATCTCCTCGGGGGTCATCCGGTCCTCCCAGGCGACCTGCGTGAGGGTCATCGGGCCGAAGCCTCCGCCCGGCACGGGCGGCCTGTCGGGGCGGTGCACGTCGCCCGAGCGCATGATGCGGGTCAGGCGATGCACCCACGGGATCGACACGGCCATCTGGTTCCACACGATCCCAAGCACCCCTCCGGGCGCCAGGATTCGGGCCGCCTCGATGCCCGCGCGCTCGGGATCCACCCAGTGCCAGGACTGGGCAAACACAACGATGTCGTACATGCCGTCCGGCAACCTCGTGTCCTCCGCGACGCCCCCGTGCCAGGTCACGCCGGGCACCGCCGAGGCCTGGGATCGCATCACCTCCGAGGGCTCCACCGCGTCAACGAGGACGCCGGCGCGAGCCAACAGCTCGCTCATCTTGCCGGTGCCCGCCCCGATGTCGGCGGCCCGCAGGGGGACTCTGGCGCGGGCCACGCCGCCTCGCGCGGGAGCGACCCGCCCGGCCGCACCCCGGCCCCGCGAGCGCGACGCCGCCCCCAGCAGGGCAGCCACGGCCTCGTCCGGGTAGGCGGGGCGCACCGAGTCGTAACAACCCCCCTCGCGCACGAAGGGATTTCCCCCATCCGCGGCTGACACTGCGTACGGTAACGCGGCCGCATCGCTGGCGCGCGAACGATCTGCCGTATCGCCGGACCCGCTCATAGGAGCGAGCTCCCCAGCCGACACACGTTGTCGACGTAGTGCACGTGCCAGGGCTGGCCGCGCCACTCCTCGTAGGTGAGCTCGCGAGAGCGCTCGCGCGTGCGCTCATCGTTGGCGAGCAGCAGCTCAACCAGACGGGAGCTGTCGGCGACCAGCGTGATCTCGTAGTTGAGGCCGAAGGAGCGCACGTCCATGTTCGATGAGCCGATCGCGCACAGGCTCCCATCAACGACGACGTACTTGGAGTGCAGCATCGTGGGCTTGCGGTACAGGTGGACGCGCACGCCCGCCTTGAGGAGGGGCCCGTAGTAGGAGCGCTGCGCGTGCCCCACGAGGAACTGGTCGAACTGCTCGGAGACGAAGAGATCGACCGTGACGCCGGACAGGGCCGCGTTCGTCAGGGCGGCCATGAGAGCCTCGTCGGGGATGAAGTAGGGGCTCGTGATCGACACGTGGGTGCGCGCCGAGGACACCATGGCCACGAAGGCGCGCAGGTTGGGCTCGCCCCTGTAGGCCGGCCCCGACGGGACGATCTGCATCGACGAGGCCTCGATCTCCTCCCGCCGGGCCTCGGCCCGCGTCTCCGGAGGAGTCAGGAGGGCGGGCGTGAGGACCTCCTTGCACGCGTAGTACCAGTCGACGGCGAAGACCGCCTGAATCTGGGCCACGATCGCGCCGGTGACGGCCACGCTCGTGTCCTCATACGTGATGCCCGCCCGCGCGAAGGCGGGCGTGTCGTAGTCCGGCGCGACCAGGTTGTGGGAGCCGACGTAGGCCTCGCGCCCGTCGACGACGAGGAGCTTGCGGTGATTACGCAGGTCGGGGCGGCGTATCTGCCCGCGCAGAGGCGCGAAGGGCAGCATCTCGTGCCACTCGATGCCCGCCTCGGTGAGGCGCCGGCGGAAGTCCCGATGCCCGGGGATCGTGCGCATGCCGTGGTGGTCGACCAGGAGGCGCACCGTGACCCCGCGCCCCGCGGCGCGCGCGAGGGCCTCGTAGAAGGGAGCCGTGTACTCGTCCCACGAGGTCTGGTAGTACAGGGCGTTGACGTGGTGGGTGGCGCCGTCGACGCTGGCGGCCATCGCGCGGAAGGTCTGTGCCGTGTCGTTGTAGAGGCGGGTGACGCGGCCGCTGGAGGCCGGGAAGCCGCTGAGCTCACCCGTCATGCGCATGAGTGCGCTGGCCGGGCCCTCGACGCCCGGCGACGCCTCGTCGGACTCGGGCTCGCGGGGAACCGAGGCGGCGAGGATGTTATCGACGAGGGAGCGGGCCTCGGGATCATCGTCGAGGCGACGCCCCATCGCCCACCACGAGCCGAACACGACGTAGAGGGGAACGCCCACGAAGGGCATCAGGAAGATGAGGAGCAGCCACGCCGTCGACGTGGCGGCGCGTCGGTGCTTCGGCACGACACCGAGGGCAACGACGCGGATGGCAAACTCGACGGCCCCGAGGAGGAGCCACGCCCACAGCGGCGGTTCGGGGGGTGGCGCAAACATGTGTCTATGGTACAAAGCGCGCCAGGTCCTGGGCCGCCCAGCGCTGCCAGTGCGGCGCGTAGGTCACGCCATCCCGGGCGAGTGCCCGGCGGCGACGCTCGGCCTCGCCGGGGTCGGCCAGCCAGATCGTCAGGTCCGCGTCCGCCTCGACGGCGCCGCAGCCCTCGATGATCGTGGGCCTGGCCGGGACCCTCCTGGTCCGCCCCACCGCGTCCGCTTCCCAGTCCCATGCGACGTAGGAGGAATCCCTGCCCGCGCGCAGGTCGGCCGCGATGGCGCGGGCGACGCGCGCTCCGGCGTCCAGGCCGTCCCAGCCGGGGTACCAGTCGTCCATGTGGAGGACCTGCCACGCCGAGTCGGCGGCGGCCAGGGCTCGGGCGAGGGTGCTCTTGCCCGAACCCGAGTATCCGTCGACCGTGACGACGGGGACGCGCGTCACGGGCCCGGACCCGCCCGCAGGCCGCTTCCGTGCCGCCTGAGCGTCGAATCGGCGACGGAGCGCGCGCAGGAGCGGGGCGAGGCGGCGCGAGGCATCCTCGGGCGCGACACCCACCGGGATGGTGATGGCGCGCCTGCCGTCGGCGCGCGAGCTCGTCCATGCCCGAGGCGTCATCGGCCGACCGGGGCGAAGGTGCCCGTCCAGATGCTCACGCCGAGCGCGATCACGGGAATGGCGAGGGCGACGACCATGAGGACCGCGTCGGCGCCGCGCATGCGGGAGGGGCGCGCCCACGTGCGCGCGCCCGCCGCGCCGAAGCCTCGGGCCTCCATGGTGGTGGCGAGCTTGCCGGAGCGGCGCAGCGCAAAGACCAGGAGCGAGAACGCTCCCCTGAGGAAGGAGCGGACGCGGGAGGCGTCCCCGACGCCGCGGGCGCGCCGCGCACGCTCGAGGGCCTTCCAGTCGGCGGCCATGAGGGAGGTCATGCGCGCACCCGCGAGGGCGGCGAGCACAGGCCGGGCGGGCAGGTGGAGGATCTGCGCCAGCCCGTCACCCATGTCGGTCGGGTCGATGCGGTCGAGAAGCCCGATCGCGGGAACAACCATGGCGCACATGCGCAGCGCGATACCCAGGGCCAGCCAGGCGGAGTGCTCGGAGACCACGGCGGGCCCACACTCCCAGAACACCCGTCCTCCCGGCGCCCCATACAGGAGCATGGAGAGGGCCGCGAGGGGCGCGGCCACCAGCAGCGGCGTGGCCTTGAGAGCGAAGCTGCGCAAAGAGACCCCCGACAGGGGGAGCAGGACAAGCTCAAGGGCGAGGGCGAGGGCCGCGCTGACCGGGTCGATCGAGGCGAGCAGGGGCGTCGTCGCAACCAGGAGGGCGAGCACGCGGGCCACGGGGTTCGTGTGGCGCAGCAAGCCGCGAAGCCCGCTCCGCCGAGTCTTCGCCGATTCTGCGCGCCTGCAACGGGCGTTGTCGGCGCGGGAGGCATCGGCCTCGTCCCCGGAATCCTTGGACGCGCCGCGGCTGCCCAGCTTGCCCAGGTCGATGACGCGCTGACCCATGGCCTCCACGAAAGCGGGATCGTGGGTGATGGACACCAGGGTGACCCCGCGGGCGAGGGCTCCGCGCAGCAGGCGGACGAGGCCGAGCCACGTTCCCCGATCCTGCCCAAAGGTGGGCTCATCCAGGATGAGCAGCTCGGGGGCGCTGATGAGCGCGGTTGCCACGGAGAGGCGCCGCTTCTCACCTCCCGACAGGGTCATGGGGTTGGCGCGGGCCAGGGCGGATAGGCCCAGGGCCTCCAGATGTTCCTCGACGAGGGGGCCGATCTCCTCCTCGTCGAGGCCCGCCGCGCGAGGCCCGATCGCGAGCTCGTCGGCGACCGTGGAGGCCAGGAACTGGTACTCGGGCTCCTGAAAGACCATGGAGACGCGCCCGAGGAGGCGGCGGCTGGGCCACGCGTGCGGGTCGCCGCGCTCTCCGCCAGCGGTTGCTATCTCGACGGCGCCCGCGATGGGGGGCAGCAGGCCGGCAAGGGTCAGGGCGAACGTCGACTTTCCCGCGCCGTTCGCGCCGACGATGCAGGTCGACACCCCGCGTTCGATCGACACGTCGATCCCGCGGCGCACGGGGGCGGCAGGGTCGTATCCGATCGTCAGATCGTTCGCGCGCGCAATCGTGCGTGCGGCCGCGGACGGCGGGGGCGCCTCCCGATCCCCCGATTCCGGGGAGGGCAGCGGCCCGGCCTGGGCGGCGACATCATCGCCGGGAAGCCAGATGCCGCAATCGCGCAGCTCCCGACCGCGCTGCTTGAGGACCTCGTCCAGGGGTCCGTCGGCCGCGATCCGGGAGTCGGCGACGACGATCACGCGATCAACCAGGGAGGCCCACACGTCAACCCGGTGTTCGACGACGACCAGGGTCGCGCCCGTGCGCTCCACGACCGACTCGACGGCGCGGCGAACCTCCGCAACGCCCACCGGGTCGAGGTTCGCGGTCGGCTCATCCAAGAGAAGCAGGCCCGGCCCCATCGCCAGGATGGACGCCAGCGCGAGGCGCTGCTTCTGGCCCCCCGACAGCTGCGTCGTCGGATGGTCGAGGGCGACATCCAGGCCGACGGCGTCCAGCGCGTCGCTCACGCGCGGCCAGATGTCGGCGCGAGCCACCCCCAAGTTCTCCATGCCGAAGGCCACGTCGTCGCCGACGCGGGCCAGGACCACCTGGGCCTCGGGGTCCTGCATGAGCAGGCCGACGCGTCCGCGCGCCCGCTCCGGAGCGACGCCGTCAACGGTCAGCGTGCCGGTGGCCTCGCCCTCCTCGGCGCCCCCCAGGAGCCCGGCCAGACCGCCCATGAGGGTCGACTTTCCCGACCCGGACGGTCCCAGCACGAGGACGCGCTCGCCGGGCGCAATATCGAGGTCGACGCCCGATAGCGCGGCCCGCTTGCGCCCGGCGTGACGCCACCCCCAGCCGCGTGCGCGCACGCGCGCGCCCTCCCCGGGCGTGTCCGACGCGTCGAGGGAGGAAAGGCGCTGGGCGGAGGCGTCCACGGCCTCGTCCCCGGACCGAGAGTCAGACAAGCTCGCGCGTCCCCCGACCGGAGGCAAAGGCATTGAGTGCCCCCGTGGCAGCCAGCGCCCTCGTCAGCGCCCAGGCGAGAACCCCGGCGAGGAAGACGCCGGAGACAACTCCGCACGCCAGGTAGGAGGCGTTGTAGAGGGCGCCCTTGGCGAGGTGCCCGGCGGTGAAAAGCTCGAGGACCCACTCCAGCGCGAAGGACGCAGCGCCGGCACCGGCCACGACCCCCACGTTGTAGCGGCGGTAGGCGACCAGGGCGAAGACGATCTCGGCGCCCAGGCCCTGCGCGATGCCCGAATACAGGGTCTCCACCGCCCACTGGGAGCCCAGCCCCATGGACACGGTGGCGGCGAGCACCTCGACGAAGAAGGCGGCGCCCGGCTTGCGGATGATGTAACCGCCGAGGGTTCCGCCCAGCAGCCAGATACCGGTGACGAGACCGCCCAGGCCGGGGGCGATGGCCTTGAGGAACTCGTAGCCCGCGTAACCCACCTGGTTCCAGGCGACGAAGATGAGGCCGCACGCGACGCCGAGGACGGCGGCGGTGACGATGTCGATAACCCTCCAGCGGAAGGAGGTGGTGGTAGCCATGCGAATGTCGTTCCCTTCGTGTTGCACAGCGGCCACGAGGAAAGAGCCTTCCTACGCCGGTACGACCCGGATCAGGTTCTACGGTCGGGGCCTATCCCCTCTCAGCTCCCGCGGAGCTCCCGTGGCACGAACGCGAGCATAGTCACTCGCCATGCGTTCCGCTACTCATGCAGGTGAGGACCGGTATGGGGACCCTCGCCCGTGCCGCCGTCGCCGAGAATGCCGCGGGACGCGCGACGCAGGAGGTAGTGACGATTCGCGAACGCCGCGCCGACGATGAAGACAATCCAGATGATGGAGTAGATCAGGCCGGGCCGGGTGTCGTCCCAGGCCGCCAGGATGACGCCCATGGCTCCCATGAAGGCCAGGACCACCCAGGCGCTCAGCGCGCCGCCGGGTGCCTTGAAGTGGGACGTCGCGTGCAGCTGGGGGCGCTTGTGCAGGTACACCAGGTAGGACACGACGATGACGACCCACACGCCCATGAAGAGGGTGGCGGACACGGAAGTCACCAGGGTGAAGGACCCCGAGATCGATTCGCCCATCCCCATGATGACGATGCCCGACAGGAGGCACACGCAGGACAGGAACAGGGCGTTGAGGGGGACGTGATGCTTGGACAGACGCGAGAACACGCGCGGGGCCTGCTCCTGGCGGGCAAGGCCGTAGAGCATGCGCGAGGTCGAATAGATGCCCGAGTTCGCGCTGGAGGCCGCCGAGGACAGCACCACCAGGTTCACGATCGTCGCGGCGGCGCCGAGGCCGGTCAGGGAGAACATCGTGACGAAGGGGGAGGACTCGGGACTGACCTGGTCCCAGGGGGTCACCATCATGATCGCGGCCAGGGCGGCGACGTAGAAGAGCATGATGCGCACGGGAATCGAGTTGACGGCCTTGGGGAGCGTGCGGTCCGGGTCGTCGGTCTCGGCGACCGTGGTGCCCACCATCTCGATCCCGATGAAGGCGAAGAGGGCGATCTGGAAGCCTCCGAGGAATCCCGTGAAACCCTGGGGGAAGAACCCGCCGTGGGACCACAGGTTCGAGACGGCCGCGCTGGTGCCCGCCTCGTCAACGGTGCCCATGGCGACCATCGTGAAGCCGACAATCACGAGGGCGACAATGGCGACGATCTTGATGAGGGCAAACCAGAACTCCGTCTCCCCGAAGGCCTTGACGGTCATCGCGTTGAGGCCAAAGAGGAGCAGCGTCGTGGCGCAGATGGGGATCCAGGCGGGCAGGTGCGGCCACCAGAAGCGCGCGTAGCCCGTGATCGCGACCATGTCGGCGACGCCGGTGACGACCCAGCACGCCCAGTACGTCCACCCCGTGACGAACCCCGCCCACGGGCCGATCAGGTCGCGCGCGATGTCCGCGAAGGTCGCGTACTTGCGGTCGGAGAGCAGGAGCTCGCCGAGGGTGCGCATGAAAAGGAAGAGGACGACGCCGATGATCGTGTAGACCAGCAGGATGGAGGGACCCGCGACGGAGATCGTCTTACCCGATCCCATGAAGAGACCCGTGCCGATCGCGCCGCCGATGGCGATCAGCTGAATGTGGCGGTTCTTCAGCGTGCGCTGAAGCTTCTCCCCGCCACCCCTGTCGGTATCGCTGTGCTCGACGTGCTCACCAGTCATCGTTTCCCTTTCCGCCAGGTTCCACCCACCGGGGGTGTTTTGCGCGGCCTTTGCGCGCTCTCGCGAAGTGTTTGACCCTCCAACGCTACCCTACCGGTCCGGGCGGGACCGTATCTGCCACCCCATAAGACGCGCCACTGCCCCGCCCTGTGCGGCGGGCGCGGACCTCGCGTGGCACTCCCCCACCATTCAGGTTAGGTTGACCTTATGACACGAGATCGAAAACTCGCCACCACCGAGGAGGCCTCCGCCTCCTTCCCCCTCATCTCGACGGCGACGGTTCCCACTGCGCGCCCCACCCGCTACGGCAAGCAGCTCGTGACCCACATGGCTCACAAGATCACGGGAGCATGGGACGAGGCGTCCTCCACCGGTTACCTGCTCTTCGACCGGGAGGGACCCGCGGCGGGACGCGTCGATGTTTCGTGCTCTCCGGACTCGCTGCTCTTGCGCCTGGCTTCGACGAGCGAGCGGGCGCAACACCTCGAGCACGTCGTCGGGATTCACCTGGCTCGCTTCGGCGCGCGCGACTCCCTGGCCGTCTCGTGGCAGCGAATCGACGGCGGAGAGGGAACCCACCAGGGGCCCCTCACACTCGAGGAGGTCGAGGCGCACGCCCGCGCGCGAAAGGCCGCACGCCAGGCGCCGGATGGGATGCCCGAGCGGTCCGCGGGCTCGGAAAGCAACTAGGGCGAGGCGCACAGACCCCCGCGACGTCGCGGCCGCGAGGGTCTCATTCCGGCGGGGATTCCCGCGGGAACTGGCGCGGGGGGAGGGCTAGCGTCCCTCCAGGTAGTTCTTGGCGGCGACGAGGACCTGGTCCCACATGCCGATCGCGTCGTCGTACGCCTGGGAGGCCACGGCCTCGTCGTCGGACACCGACGCAAGCCCAGACTCCTCGACGTGGATGCCCACGCCGCCTCGCTCGTCCGACAGGGACACCTCGACGCGCGTCGCGTGCTCCTCCGGCAGCTCGTCGTCGGCCAGCGGATACCAGCGGAAGGCCACCACGTCCATGGGGTCCTCCTCGGCCTTTTCGATCAGCCAATCCCCCGCGTCAGGGTCGCTCACTCGGTACAGGCCGTCGTCCCCGAGGCTCACCTCGTGGTCGCCGAGAGGCCCTTCATTGACCCACCAGCCCGGCTCCGACACGAGCGCCCACGCGGCCTCGATGTCGCAGTTCACGACCACGTCGGCCTCGACGCGATCCCGGTCGTCCTCTACGTCGGCGTCGGACGTCACACCAAAGATGCTCATGCATCAACGGTACCTTTTTGTGCGCTCCCCGTCACGCGAACAACGCGGGGAAAACCACCTCACGCCACGCGGAGCGCGCGAGGCCGCGGCCGCCCAAGGGAGGGGAATGCTGGCCGCGGCCTCGCGTGAGAAGGGTCAGGCAAGCCGCGTGATGCGGTAGCGCCAGTCGACGGGGCCCACCTCGAGGGTCTCCACGCGGTAGTGCTGCTCGGAGTCCTGCAGGTGAGCGAACAGTGGCTCAGGCTGGTGGGGCGCGCAGATCTGCAGGTTCTCACCCACGGGCAGCGCGTCAACCGCCGCGAAGAGGACGGCGTGCCGCACGACGCGGGGGATCGAGTGGATGACCAGCTCGTCGGCTCCGGGGGCGTGGATCACTCCGGCTCCGCCCGGGTGCGCGTTGCCCTCGGCGTGTCCGCCCCCGCCGCAGCCGCAGCTTCCCGCCGTGGAGGCGATGGGTTCCGCGGCCATCTCGTGGGCGCGCTTGCCGTGCCCGTGGCCGTGGCCGCCACAGCCGCAGCCTCCCTCGGTGGGAGTAGTGTTCGCGTCTACCAGTTTGAACGTCTGGCGGTCAGTCATGTCTCTTCCTTCGCTCGTGCGGCCCCCGCGAGGCCATGTGGGTAAACCTCACCCAGTGTAGGGTCGCCTCATGGGCGGGCGCATGTTCTTTCCCGCGGCGCACGGTCACCTGATGAGGAACTCAGCCTCCACCTCGACGCTGACGTTGAGCGGCAGGGCAGCAACGCCGACGGCGCTGCGCGCGTGCTGGCTGCCGAAGACCTCTCCGAAGAGCTCGGAGGCGCCGTTGATGACTCCGGCCTGCCCGTAGAAGTCGGGGCGCGAGGACACGAAGCCGACGACCTTCACGACGCCGGCGAGGTTGTCAACCCCTCCCGCGACCGCCGCCGCCGCGGCAAGGGCGTTGAGCGCGCAGACGCGCGCCGCGTCCTTGGCGTCCTCGGGATCAGCCCCGTCCTCGCCGACCGCGCCGATGCACACGGGTTCGCCGTCCACGACGGGAATCTGGCCGGATGTGCGCACGACGCCGCGGTCGATGACGGCGGGAACGTAGGCGGCGACGGGCGTGGCGACGGCGGGCAGCTCAATGCCGAGTTCGGCGAGCTTCTCGGAGGGGAGCATGGGGATCCTTTCGTTGTCCGTGACGAGGCGTGGGCCTCGTCCGTTGCATCCAGTGTAGGTGCGCTCTTCCCGAGGGGCGATCAACCGGGGTGCGGGCGTGAGATCACGGAGGGGCCTCGTCGGTGAGGACTCACCGCGCGTGCCCCGCGTGTCGACAATCACGCGGGGCGCAGGCTACGGCGGGGGCCTCAGCCCTGGGGAGCGGCCGGGGGTTGACCACCCTGACCCGGACCGCCCGCCGGGGGCTGTCCGCCCATCCCCATGCCGCCCTGGCCCGCGGTCGCCTCGGTGGCGTTTCCATCGACGCTCACCGTGTAGGTGGCACCGTTGGTCATACCCGAGGTCGAGTAGATAACGTTACCGAAGGCCTTGAGCGAGGTGTACGCGCCGAGCGTTGTGCCCGACGAGTCGGTGATCGTCACCGTGGATCCTGCGGACCCGGTCGCGGACGCGGAGACCCACCCCTGGCCGTCGGTCGTGGTTGGCGTCTCAACCATCTCATTGGTGGCGAAGGCAATGACCGTGCCACCCGTGATGCTCATGGTGCCGTTGCTGTCGAGGCTGGAGTTCGCGCCGGATGCCGGACCGTACACGGTGGTCTCTCCGCCGCTGATGGTCAGCGACCCGTTGGAGTCCAGGCCGTCCCCGTTCGCGTTGACGGTGATGGTGCCGCCGGTGATGGTCAGCTGCTCGCCGGTATCCTCCATGGTTCCGCCGCCGTCACCCATGCCACCGGGGCCCGCCTGTGCGGCCGCGTCGCCCGAGGTCGTGGCCTCGCTCGTCTCCGCGCTCGCCGTGTCCGAGGCGGTCTCGGCCGTTGCGGCCAGTCCCTCCTCGACCGTGATCGAACCCGAGGCATTGATGCCGTCGTCTGTGGAGGTCAGGTCGATCGTGCCGCCCGCGATCGTGATGAGTCCGCCTTCGAGGGCCTCGTTCGACTGCGTGACGGTGACATCCGCGCCGTCCAGGACAGCGGCGACCTCGGCGTGGACGCCGTCGTCTCCGGAGGCGGCGGTGATCGTGCCGGAGCTGAGGCGCAGGGCTCCGTTGGAGTGGATGGCGTCGTCCCCGGAGTCCACGTCAATGGTGCCTCCGTCGACGATGACGTACGTTGACGCCTTGATGCCCTTGGTCGAGCCCGTGGACGGCTTGCCGCTCGCCGCTCCCCCGCCCGAGGTGATCGACAGGGTTCCGCCGGTCACGATGGCGTCGGTGGAGGCGTCGATGCCGTCGCCTCCCGAGGTCAGGGTGAGCACCCCGCCCGAGATGTTCACGTAGCCCTTGGTGTCGTCGTTGTCCTGGTCGGACTTGAGGGCGTCGCCACCGGAGGTGACCGCGACGGTGCCGCCCGCGACCGTCAGAGAGTCCTTGCCGCGCAGGCCATCATCCGAGGCGGTCGCGTTGATCGTCCCACTCAAGACATAGAGGTCGTCCTTGGAGGTGACCGCGTCCGAGGCGCCGGAGGTCACGTTCAGGGTGCCGCTGCCGGTGATCGTCAGGTCCATGTCCGCGTAGATCGCGGCATTGGCATCCTCCGTACCGTCGTAGCTTCCGTCGGTGACCGTCGAGGTTCCCTCCAGGGCCAGGACAAGGTCGTCGCCGCTGGTCGTCTCGATCGCCGCGCCCGTGGAGGAGGTGATGGTCGCGTTGTCCAGGATCAGGACAACCCGGTCCTTGGAGCCCGCGGCGACGACGACCTTTCCGTCGAAGGACCCGCTCAGGCGGTAGACGCCGGCCGAGGAGATAGTCAGGACGCCGTCGCTTGCCGACACTGCCGCCGACGACGACGCGGCGTTCGTGCCGCTCAGGGTCACGTCAACGGCGTCGGAGTCCTTCCAGTCGCTGTCTTCCACGTGCGAGGCCTCCGCGTTGGCCGCCAGCGCGTCGCTCGCCGTGGGGGGCGCGGTCGTGTCGCCGTTGCTTCCGGCGGCCGCGGCTGTGGCCGTGGCGGCGGCGTGCCTGGAGGAGGCCAGGCCGGAGGAGCCGCAGGCTCCGAGCGCGAGCGAGCCAACGAGGGCGATCGCGCCGATCGTCCGCGCGGGGGTCATGATTTTCTTCAGGGCTTTCATTGTCTGTCTCTTCCTTCACTCAATCGGTCTCGTATCGTGGCAGCGGGGCTCGGGCTGGCAAAGGCTCGGCCGGATCGCGCGTCTGGGTCGCGTCGCTCAGGCGGTAGCCGCCAGAGGCGAGGGGCGGGTGGCCGCGCGGTCGATCACGTACTCCGGGAAGTAGCGCTCGAGGGTGCGGTGCCACTTGTTGGCGGGCAGATCATGCATGGCGGCCATCGCGGTGCCGTACTTGGAGATCTTCACGGGGCGCACTCCCTGCTCCCACAGCAGGTGGTCAACGACCGATGGGGTGGCTCCCGACTTGGTTTCGATGATGACCAGGTCTCCTCCGCTCACGCGGGTGCCATCGGTGCGCAGGGAGTGCCACTCCAGGCCGGTATCCACGGTTGCCCGCCCCTCCCCGTTGGGTAGAAGCAGGGTGTTGCGCTCATACGAGCCTTCCAGGACCGGCTCGAGAACCGGGACGAGGCTGGCATAACCCGTTGGTTCGACCCTGTCGGTCACCCACCGGCGCCGCTCTCCCGCCAGCGGCGCCCCGGCCTCGTCGGGCGAGATCGTCATGCGCTTCTTGACGGTCGTTTTGCGAGCGCCGCGAGTCTTCACCTCCAGGAAGGAGGCACCCGAGGAGAGGTAGCGGCGGGAGCGGACCTTGAAGCGGCGGCGGCGCTTGAGCGCGGTCAGCAGGTAGGAGTCCATGTTCGGCGTGTCGTAGTAGGTGGAGGCGTACCCCTGGGAGACGCGCCCGCCGACCTGTAGGACCCGCGTGGCCTCGGGCAGGTGGCTCAGGATAGCCGAGGCACGGTCGTGCTCCAGCGCATACTTGCGGTCCACGCGGGTGAGCATGGAGGCGCGCTCGTTGAGTTCGGTCAGGCCGATTGTCTCCAGGCGGGCGAGGATCGAGTTCAGGGCGGCGTTCATCAGGTGTTCCTCTGCGGGTTGTCTTGGGGGTGGGGTCGTGGGTCAGGCGACCTTGGATCGGACGTCCACGAGCGTCAGGTCATTCACGAGGTCGAGCTTGACCACCCTCACCGACGCGACGGACGCGCCCAGGCGCTGTGCGAGAACCTCCTTCAGCTCGTCGGGGTCGGCGATCGCCCGATCAAGCTGAACGGTCTGGGAGGTGTAGCGTCCGAACACGAGCTTCGAATCGCCGAACGCCAGGGCGGCCAGGATCAGCGCGATGAGCCCGCCCAGCAGCGGAGTGACCGAGGAGGACATGCCGGTGAGCAGGCCCAGGGCCAAGGACGCGAAGTAGTAGGCGACCTCCGTCTGAGAGATCTGGTCGGAACGCAGACGGATGATCGACAAGACGCCAAAGAGCCCGAGCCCCAGGCCGGCGCTCACGGTCGAGTTGGCAAGGATGATCGTCACCGCGAGGACGCCCACGTTGACGCCGAGGAAGGCGGCGACGAGGTCGGCACGCCTGTGCCGAGGGAAGTAGAGGCCGAACACGAGGGCGGCCATGGCGGCCAGGTCGATAGCGATGAGAATCGGGGCGGTCATTGGGATCTCCTTTTGTCGATGCCCCCATTTCCCCACGCGACCCTATGAACCACCTATGAACCCATCATCCATGCCTTATGACTTTCCTGAGAGGTTACTGAGTGTCGCGCTCGCGGCTTTCGCGGCGCGTTGCACAATGGGAGCTATGCGCACCCGACCCGAGGCGATCGGCACCCCCACCGACCGCGAACTACGCGAACTGATGGAATCAACCCCGGCCTCGGGACCCACGCGTTCCGTCAAGCTCTTGGCGGCCGTCGCGACCTTCGGCTCCCTCCTCTTCGGCTACGATACCGGCGTCATCGCGGGAGCCCTTCCCTACATGTACATGCCTCGCGTCGCCGGTGGCCTGGGCATCAACGAATTCGAGGAGGGACTCGTCGGCGGCATCCTCGCCATCGGGGCGGCCCTCGGCGCCATCGTCGGCGGCAGGTTCTCCGACAGGCGCGGCAGGCGTCAGGGCATTCTGCTCCTGGCACTCATCTTCATGGTCGGCACGATCGGCTGCACGTTGGCCCCGAACATCCACCTGCTGCTCCTCTTCCGCTTCGTCCTCGGCATCGCCGTGGGCGGGGCCTCCGCGACCGTCCCAATCTACCTGTCCGAGTCCGCACCCACCCGGATGCGCGGCGGGCTCGTCGCCCTCGACCAGTTCATGATCGTCGCGGGCCAATTCCTCGCCTACTCGATGAACGCCGCCCTCTCCCACGCGCACGGCGGACCCCGCGTCCTGGTCTCCGCCGACCCCTCCGGCACGCTCGCCGTCGGCCAGTGGTACTCGTGGGACGAGGCCTCCCGGGTCGCGACCGCAGTGGTGACGGACGGGGACGGGGCCGCGTGGCGGTGGATGCTGGTGCTCGCCACGATTCCGGCGATCCTCCTGTGGATCGGGATGCGCCTGATGCCCGAGTCCGGCCGCTGGTACGCGTCCAAGGAACGCTACTACGAGGCCATCGGAGCACTCAAACGAATCCGTGATGCCCGCGTTGACGACGTCGCAGCCGAGGTGCGGGACATGATCGCCGTGCGCGCCGCCGAAACCAGCCAGGGGCACTGGAGCCTGCGGCGCACCGTCTCCGTGAGGTGGACGCGCAGGCTCCTCCTCATCGGCGTCGGCCTGGCCTGCTTCGACCAGCTCACCGGCATCAACACGGCCATGTACTACCTGCCAAAGATCCTCGCCGCCGCCGGCTTCAGCTCCGCCGATTCCATCACCCTCAACGTGATCACGGGCCTCGTGGCGTGCGTCGGCGCGGCATTCGGCCTGTACCTCGTCTCCCGCCTGGCCCGCCGCCACGTCGGCATCTACCAGGAGAGCGGCGTCACCCTGTCCCTGTTCGCCCTCGCGCTCACCTTCGGGCTGGGGATCGCCCCCTACACGCTGGCCGACGGGACCATCTCCGACTCGATTCCGTCGTACCTGCCGTGGCTTGTCGTCGTCCTCGTGTCCCTGTTCGTCTTCGCCAAGCAGTCCGGCACGGTCAACTGGGTGCTCGTCTCGGAGATCTTCCCGGCCCGCATCCGCGGCGTCGCGCAGGGCTTCGCCGTTGGCTGCGGGTGGATCATGAACGCGATCGTCACCTGGCTCTTCCCCATCATGATCGCCCACCTGGGTGCCACCTGGACCTACGTGGCTTTCGGCGTCATCAACGTCGTTTCCCTGTGCTTCTACCTGTTCATCGTGCCGGAGACCCGCGGGGTTTCCCTTGAGCAGTTCGAGCGGTCCTTCTCCTCCAGGCACGGGGCGTAGCGCCCTCTCGGGCTCGCGATTGCCGCGTTCTGCGAGCTGCTTTCCTGCGCGACCCTGGGCCTGCGGCACCCTGGCATGGGCACGCCAACGCTCACATGAAACCCGCACCACCCCAGCACACGCCCAACACCCCATTTTGTGGCCATGTCACCCAGGCAGGGGCGGCGGTAGTTTCAACACGCGACAAGCCACCCCCGCACCGGGGCGTGCGCGGTTTCACGCGCGCCGCGCCCAACCGGACCAACCGCAGTCCCCTGCTTCGTAGCCACGACTGGCCACCGCCAACCAGCTACGGAGGGCAATGACCGTGTTTGTCCCCGCCATTACTCCCCTGGTAGCGTCAGCACATGGACACCATGTCACGGAACACCCATCCACCGGTGCCCCCATCCACCCGACAGGTTCCAACGACAAACGTATCGACAACACCCCGCGGCACCGGCCCTACTACATCGGAATGGGGTGGTGACATGCGCTGGCATCCTTACGTCCGTTTTCCCCGTACCGAGGTATCGCCAGATCCTCTGAGCCAGGACAGACATGCTCGACGGTACTGGATGGGCGTCGTTATCCTCGTCCTTGTCAGCTTGGCGCTGCCAACAGGTGCCTACGCCTTCGGGCTCGCAGACCCCACCTACCCGCCTACCGTGATGCTCCTGTTGTCCTTCCCTGGCGCGGTGGCGGCATCGCTCCCGCAGCTCATCGAAAGGAGTATCCGCCCCTTCGCTTCCTCCCGGCCTCGATACATCGATAGCGCGATCGTCATACGAGGAAACCACGACTCGATCGCCCATATTATCAGCGTTTACTTGCTGGGAATAGCGGCCGCAGCACTACTGATTTACGGCTTGATCACCCGATACCCCCTGCAGGCAGCGACCTACGCCGGATTGGTCGTCTTTGCGCTGTGCTGGGATGGGATCCGACGCCCCTTCTCAGACCTGCCGATGGCCCTGCGCGACAAGCAGACGACCACGCTCACACCCGAGGGAATCGTCTTCCGCTTCCCTCCGCGCCTATCGTTTGAAAGCCACAAGCGCGACGCGGAAGTGACGATCCTGTGGAAGCAAGGCATCCACATTGGGTCAGTCGAGGAACACATCATCTATCTCAGCAACATCTCGCGCGAAGGACCATGGGACCTCTGCGCCGACCACATCGGCATCACCTACACCGGGCTCGACGCCCTCATGCGCCACTTCAACGACCACCCCGAGGACCGCCCGCTTCTGGCCACACCCGAGGGCGTCGACCTGGTCAACCGCATCCTCACCGACGCCCACAAGACCCTCATCTCCTCCACACGCAGATAGGTCACCGCGTTGAGCACCAAGAAACGAGTCCTCATCGTCATCATCGTCGCGATCCTCGTCGGAGTCGTCGTCTTTCCGATGCTCCCCCTCGAGTACCGCGAGCGCATCACCGCGATCCTCGCCCACCCCCTTTACTACCTGGGCCTGGGGCGCTGGTAGGCACACCCACGCCCCAGGCGTGCCGTTTGCAAGCCCGGCAAGGACCTTTGGTCTCGGCGGGTCGCCTCATCTGTGCACTCACCTGGGCGTTTTTCTTGGAAGGGAGCCGGTCGCCGTGGGACACTGACGCCATGACGGACACGAACACGACCCACGCAGCCCCAGCCTCGTCCCTCCCCTCCCTCGCGGTCACCGGTGCCTCCGGCAACGTCGGCGGGACCGCCGCCCGCCTCCTCGCCGAGCGCGGCCTGCCCCTGCGTCTCCTGGCCAACACCCCATCGCGCGCGCCCAAGCTGCCGGGTGCCACCGCGGTGAAGTGCTCGTACGAGGACACGCTCACGACGCGCGCCGCCCTCACGGGCGTTGACGTCCTCTTCATGGTGTCCGCGCCCGAGAGCGAGGACCGCCTGGACAAGCACCTCGCGTTCGTCGACGCGGCGGGCGCCTCAGGGGTGCGGCACATCGTGTACCTGTCGTTCATGAACGCGGCCCCCGACTCGACGTTCACGCTGGCGCGCACGCACTTCCACACGGAGGAGCGCATCAAGGCGTCGGGCATGACGTACACGTTCTTGCGCGACAATTTCTATGCGGACTTCTTCGCGGCGCTTCCCGACGAGGCCGGGCGCATCCTCGGGCCCGCGGGCGACGGGCGCGTCGGCGTGGTCGCGCGCGAGGACGCGGGGCGCGTGGCAGCCGGTGTTCTCGCCCGGCCCCACGAGTACGAAAACCAGACCCTCGACGTGACGGGCCCCGAGGCCTTGACCCTCGACGAGATCGCCGCAATCCTCACCCGCGTGCAGGGTCGCCCCATCACCTACGTGCGCGAAACCATTGAGGAGGCGTACGAGTCGCGCAAGAAGTGGCCAGCCGCCCAGTGGGAGTACGACTCGTGGGTGTCGACCTACACGTCAATCGCGCGCGGCGACCTGGACGTCGTGTCCACGACCGTGCGCGACGTGACGGGCCGCGACCCGCTCACCTTCGGGGAGGTCGCCCGGGCGGCGCTCGCGTCTGGCCGCTAACTGTCGCATTTGAGGCTTCGTGGGCCCCGGCTTCGCTTCTCTTCTCAGAGACGAGGACGGGGTCGCTTCATGCGCTCATGCTTGCTTGCATCCTTCGCCTATACTTGCGTCCCCGATCACACGGCTGCTAGCGTCAAGTCATGGAACACATGTCCGTGAACACACATCCCGAGGTCGCACCTCCCGTCCTTTACGTCCCAATCGACCAACGGCCTGACGGCGAATACGGTTTTTCCTTGGCTCACATGTTCAACGAAGCACGGGTACTTCTGGCGTACACATCCCTCGATCGTCTCCTTGACGGACTGGGCGAAACGCAACCATGGGGCCTCATCGAAACGAAGCGTCTCCCAGAACTCAAAGAGGAAATTGGATTTGACGCGATCGAAGTAGATCGATATTTCGAGCCCGAAGCGCGCGAACGGAAGCCACAATGACAGCAGATCTCGTAATAACCGAAGACATGATCTTCAACATGGCAAGGAAGTACGAGGAGTTTGCGGATTCATCCAGAAGCATCCCACCAGAACTACCCATATCTGTTGATGCCGGCATTGCCACTGACATCATCATCGACATATTAGGCACTCTTGA
>ERZ1674276.82-NODE-82-length-19157-cov-12.598681_pt1 | contig 19157 bp, 16 predicted proteins | sample MGYA00581194_ERZ1674276 | MGnify/ENA primary metagenome ERZ1674276 (study PRJEB41354, sample SAMEA4873337) | human saliva metagenome | biome: human-associated habitat [ENVO:00009003]; feature: mouth environment [ENVO:08000002]; material: saliva material...
AACCTCACCGGCGGCATCGCCTGCATGCACCGCGCGGTCAAGCCGCTGCCGTAATCGCTGACACGACGAGGCCGGGGCAAGACCTCGCGATTGCCTGTGTTCTCGGGTGTCTGGACTGATTGTGAAGTTGTTGCGCGTGGGCCTAGACTAGGTCAGGTAAGTGAATCCTGACCGGCGGTGTTGTTCGGTTGCTGACAGGAGGATGAGTATGAGTGCTGATTACGGTTTCGATGAAGAGCAACACGCTCAAACGAACGGTGATATGGATGAGGGGGGGGGGGCGCGGTCTCACCCAGTCGAATGATGCTGCCGGTTCGCTGAATCGCGCCCAAACCGCAACCCGTTGGACCGACGAGCAAGGCGCGCAGGATTTTCGCAATAGTGCAGTGCGGTTCTTTGACTCTGTTGACGAGATGCTTGCCGATGAGCGCGCTATCTTCGATACCTTTCAGATGAACCTGGCGGATGCTGTTCGTGAAGCCGTCAACAGCGAGGAAGCAAACGCGTCGGTTCTCGAAGCAATCAATCGCGCACTTCAGTCAGACCCCTCAGTCGCAGCCGCCGCCGCTTCAACCGCTGGATCAACTGATACTTCTTCTACAGTCCCAAGTGCACAGCCAGATGATGCTCCTACGGCTGCCGGCACAATGCCCGAGTTCTGAGATTTTAAGGACGACACATGGTTTCTTCACCGATGTATGACCGGCTTATGACTTTTGCTGCGCAAGCGGACTTCAACGCAGAACTGCAGTCCTGGGATAGCGATCATAAGCGTGTCATTGATGGCTTTGATCAGGCAATCGAGCAGGTTCGCCATTTCCAGGAGCACCAGGGGTTCACAGGAAAGACTGGAGAGGCGCTGAAGGCCTGGGCGGACCAGACTGTTGCACGTCTGGAAGCGAAGCGCTCGTACTACATGGCCGGGATCGCTCGATATGTTGCTGCTCGTCAGGCTATTGCACAAGCCGCTGCGGACGCACGTCGTCTTTCGCCGACACTCATCGACTCGAAAACGGCTGCAATGCGCGATGCGGCGAAGGTGGTGCTGCCCTATACGCCCGCTATTGGTGTCGTGACGGGAGGACTGCCAGGACTGGTTGCGAACACTGTGTTGTCGACGGGATCGGCTTATGTTGATGCTGTGGAGGCACAGGCGAATGCCATGCGTGAGGCGGCCGCAACGGAAATCCTTGAGCGTCTGAATGGTGGACTCAATGAGCTCAGTGCCGGCGTCAATACGCTGACACAAACAGGCGTGAAGGTTGGAGCTGGACATCAGAACATTGATCTTCCAGTTCCTGAGCAAACACAAGAAAATCTCAATCGTGGGTACGTGCAGTATTCGTCATATGATTCGGGAATCTATGGACGTAGCGCTGCGGATGACTATGGGCGTGCCGCCCTGCGATCCGATAAGTCACTCTATCCGGATGGGTATGCAGATCCGGAAACTGACGAGTTTGCTCGACGCCGTGCGCTGGCATCACAGCAAGTATCCAAGCGGTACCTGCCGCCCGATGTCGACGGTTCCTACGATCGTCCTATTACAAACGCGCAGGATCTGATGGGCATGGATCTCCTGCATACGAGGGTTGATGCACATCACCACCGAAACGGAGTCGTATGGGGAGGTCATGTTCCTGCTACTCCCACCGACATCGATCACCCACTGTGGCGAATCAATGGAGGGCCCGCTGCTGATAACGGTTCTGCCGGACGCCTCGCCGGACTCGGTGCGCTCGGAGCCGGTGCCCTTGGCATGCGTGGAGCTGCGCGCATGGGAGCGGGATCCTTTGGCGGTTCGGGAGCAGGTTCTGTGACTCCTGGGACATATAGCGGCAAGGGATTTGGAACGTATGGTGCCCCCTCGCAGGCGGGAGGCGGAAACGCAGCTGGAAGCGGCGTAAGTGGAACGACTGGTACTCCTCGAGTGACGGGCTCTTCCGGCGCTCAAGGCAGCGCTTCCGGTGCGAACCGGGGTGCGTTTATGGGCAGTGGAATGGGAGCAGGTGCCAGTGGCTCGAAGGAGGATAAGAAAGCAAAACGCCGCAAGTACCAGGCCTACAGGTACCTGGACGATGATCCCGATGCACTGCCCGAAGGCTACGTGAATCCCATGTCTCAGACCTACGGCTCGGACAAGGATTTGGCACCCGCGAAACGTGAGGACGACGGATGGGATCCCCGCCAATGGTGACCCCCAAGCACAAGGTCTCACGCGTCTCGCTCGCTGTTGCCTCTGCGTCCGCTTTTACCCTGGGACTTGTCGCAGTTCCCGTTGCCCCGGCGCAGGCCGCAGATACCATCACCGCAGCCGATCAGCCCTACTTTGCTTACTACCACCTCGACCAAGCGAGAGCTAAAGGCTACACGGGTCAAGGCGTCACAATTGCAATGATTGATGGGCCAGTTGACACATCGCGACCAGAACTCGCTGGTGCCACGGTCCTTGATAAGAGCCCTTGCCAGATCAAACCTGACGACGATAGTCGGCGTCACGGGACCGAGGTCGCTTCAATTCTCGTCGCGCGTGACTACGGGGTTGTTCCTCAAGCTACTCTGTACAGTTATCAGACTGTTAGCGGAACCTCGGTGCCAGATCCGTCATGTCAAGATACAAGTGTTTACACGCACGCTTCTTTGATCAATCATGCGATTAATGACGGTGCAAGCATTGTCAGCATTTCTATCTCGTCCCAAGACCGAGCAGCATCTCTGAAATGGGCTTTAGCTCGTGCTGCCGCATCGGGGACGATCGTCGTTGCCGGCATCGGTAATACAGCTAACGCAAATGATGAGGGAAGCCTGTCTTTTTGGTCTGGAGTGGTTGGTGTTTCCGCAGTTGACATCAACGGTGCGCGAGCGGACTACTCATCATGGGGCTCATCCGTCACCACGGCAGCCGTTGGTGGCCCTATCAAGGCGTATGACTACGGGACTGCGCAGATTATACAGACTGTCGGAACATCCATTTCCACCCCCATCGTCGCCGGCTTCCTGGCTCTCGCCCGCCAAAAGTGGCCCGATGCGACATCGAACCAGCTGCTGCAACTCCTGGTGCACACGACCGTGAACCCGGACGGCGGCTGGAATCAGTACACCGGCTATGGCGTCGCGAGCCCCGCGACGATGATGAACACCGATCCCAGTCAGTACCCTGACGTCAACCCCCTCGCGGATAAGGGAGGCGGCTCCAGCCCGACCCCCGAGGAGATCGCGCAGTACGTTGACGGCGTCGTCCCGCCGGCGGAAATCGTCTTCGATAACTCGTACACCTACCGCGGTTTGGACGAATCCGTCCTCGGCGCAACCACAAACCCGTACCCGACACACCTCGGTACGAGCCCGCGCTACCATGCGAAGTAGACGAATGCTCAGCTGAAACAGTCAGAGGCCGGGACCCCTTGTGTGGGATCCCGGCCTCGTCGTTAGTTCTTCGGCGCGTGGCCCCGGGTCAGCTTCCCCAGGCCCAGGTATCCGGGCAGTGGCTTGTTCATGGCCTCGTTCGCGAAGGCGACGCGCGCCGCCCGGGAGCGGATTGACGACGCGGAACGCGGCCGTCAGCTCTTGCGCGGAGTCCTTCGACAGGTATCCCGCAGGCAGCGGCAGGCGCGCGGTCACCCTCCCCGTCTGGCCCGGGAGGATCGAGGGCAGGATGGACTCGAGGCTCTGGCTGGCCACGATCGTATTCCTCTCTCATCGACCAGGACGACCTCGAGCGGCCACGTCGCGTAGAACGGTGCGACGCCGGTGTTCTTGATCTCCACGACCACGGTGGCCTTCACCTGGTTGTACGTCGTCGACGTGCGGGTGGCCTGCAGCGTGTAGCCCATGGCGGCGCTCGCGGCCTTGGCGCGCGTCAGCTCGTCGCCGATGGGGGAGTGCTGCCAGGCATCCCCCTTGCCCTGCTTCTTCAGCTTGGGGATGAAGTGCCAGCTGGTCCCCTCCAGGGTCGCGTAGCCGAGGGAATCATCGTAGTAGCCCATGCCGTGAGTCTTCGTGGCAGCGGTGGGGTAGCGGTTCTGGACGAAGGTGTCGTCAAGGCCTCGTCCCAGACCTCGACGAGGCGGGCGCGGAACTCGTCCGACGGCATCCAGTTGATGGCCTTCGGGTTTTGGTTGTTGACGTAGCCGCTGTGTCGGTAGGTGTGCTCCTCCCCCCAGAAGCCTTACAGGCCCGCGGTCATGAAGCCGATGTGCGGATCCCCGTCGTACCTATCGCCCAGGGCCGCGACGAAGTGCAGGAGCATCTCCTGGACCTTCGGGTCGTTGTAGTTGGGGGAGAAGGAGATTCTCTTGTTGTCGTAGAAGTCGTAGGTGTCGTGTCCGGTGACGACGTCCTTCATGGGGAAGGGTGCCCATTCGAGCGTGTAGGGCAGGGTGTTGCGACCGTTCCGGGCGCCCTCCCGTCCTCGGGCGCCCACGGCATGAAGCCCTTCATTGGGTTCGAGACCGGGGCGGGTGCGTCTTTCAGATCGGTCCACTGGGGTGTGGCGGCCGACGAGGCCGTGGCCGGCAGGGTGGCACCCACCAGTCCTGCGGTCGCCGCGAGAGCGATGGCGATTCGAGTAAATGTTCTCATCGCGAGGTCCTTTCAGTCTGTACTGCGGCTGGGGACAGGTGCGGCGTGGGCGCGTCGCGTGGAGTCTGCGTGTGCGACGGTGCAGTGACGTGCGAGCGAGGACTCCACGGCTGTCAAGTGAATCATGTTGTCATCAATGCGTGCAATATTAAGGAAAAGTGTGTCGGTAAGTGATTTTATGACAAGTGTATGTGTGTGGGTGTGCGGGCTGTGTGTTGCGGCTGATGTGAGGGGGTTTGTCGAGGCTATTTGTTAAGGGTCTTGCATAAGTGGGGTGATTGAGCGCATAATGGTTGCGTCAAGGAAGACCTCCCGCCCAAAAGGAGAACCCATGAACGCGCCATTACGCGTCGGTGTTGTCGGACTTGGGGCCCGATCATCAATCGCTCACCACCTCGCGTCGGTCACCCACCCTGCAGTCCTCGTCGGAGGATGCGACCCCAACCCCTCAATGCGGGAGCGCGCGACGCGCACACTCGGGGAGGGGCAGTGGGTGGCCACGCTCGAAGAGCTCCTCGGTCTGTCGATCGACGCCGCCATTGTCACCAGCCCCGACGACACCCACGAGGATGTCACCTGCTCGCTGCTCGAGGCAGGGGTCGCGGTCTTCCTCGAAAAGCCGATCGCCATCACGATCGAAGGAGCCGACCGAGTCCTGGAGACCGCGTACCGGACATGCACGCCCCTGTACGTCGGCCACAACATGCGCCACATGGACGTGGTGCGCACGCTGCGCCGCGTCATCCAGGAGGGGCGCATCGGCGAGGTGAAAGCGATCTGGTGCCGCCACTTCGTCGGCAACGGAGGCGACTACTACTTCAAAGACTGGCACGCGGATCGCAGCCGCACGACGGGCCTCCTTCTGCAAAAGGCAGCGCACGACATCGACGTCATGAACTGGCTGTCCGACTCGGTGCCCACCCGCGTCGTCGCAATGGGAGACCTGATGGTCTACGGGGCGCTCGCGGACCGCAGTGGCCAGAGCGACGGAGCGGTCATGGAGGACTGGTTCTCCTTCGATAACTGGCCGCCCGAGACGCAGACCGGATTGAACCCCGTCATCGACGTCGAAGACCTCTCCATGCTGCTAGCGCGCCAGGAAAACGGCGTCATGATCTCCTACGAACAGTGCCACTTCACCCCGGATTACTGGCGTAACTACACCGTCATCGGCACGCGCGGCCGAGCCGAAAACTTCGGCGACGGCGAAGGCGGGAGCGTTCGCGTGTGGGCGCATCGCAGCGGCTACGAGCCCGTTCCCGACCTCGAGATCCCCCTGCGCGGGGACGCGGGTGGCCACGGCGACGCCGACGTGAACACCATGGACGAGTTCATCCGTTTCGTCGTCAACGGTGACGTCACGGACACGACGCCTCTCGGCGCGCGCGAGGCAGTCGCCGCCGGAGTGGCCGCCACGACCTCGCTCAGGGGCGGAAACGTCCCCGTGGACGTGCCTCGAGTCCGCCCTGAGATCGCCGAGTATTTCAACCGAAACCAGCTGCGATAGTGCCCCCATTCCTCAGTTATTCCACACACCAGGAGAACAACAATGTCGTGTACTCACGATGAAATCGTCAGCCAGCCCGACCTGTGGCGCCGCGTCGCCGAGCTTTCCACGGACCCGCTGCCCGCCGACGGCGAGCACATCGCCGTCGTTGGATGCGGCACCTCGTGGTTCATCGCGCAGGCCTACACCGTGTACCGCGAGCGGGCGGGCAAGGGTGCGGGAGACGCCTACACCGCCACCGAGTTCCCGTGGGGACGCACGTTCGATCGGGTCATCTGCCTGTCGCGCTCCGGCACGACGACGGAGATCATCCAGGTCATGAAGCGCCTGCACGAGGAGGGCCGTCCCGGGCTCCTCATCACTGCGGTGGCGGGCGGCCCTGCCGCCGAGTACGCCAGCGAGGAGGTCGTCCTCGACTTCGCCGACGAGACCTCCGTGGTCCAGACCCGATTCGCGACGAGTGCCCTGCAGTACTTCCTCGGCTCCCTCGGACACGACGTCGGGGCCTCGGCCGCCGACGCTGAGCGCGCGCTGGCGATGGAGATTCCTTCGCGCTGGGTCGACGCGGATCAGATTTCCTTCCTCGGCACGGGATGGACGATCGGACTGGCCGCGGAAGCCGGACTCAAGCTGCGTGAGGCCTCGCAGTCGTGGACCGAGGTCTACCCCGCGATGGAATACCGCCACGGCCCCATATCGATCGCCCAGCCCGGACGCCTCACCTGGGTCTTCGGCCCGGTCCCGGACGGCCTCGCCGAGCAGGTCCACGAGACGGGCGCGGAGCTCGTCACATTCGACGGGTGCCCGATCGCTCACCTGGTCCTCGCTCAGCGCCTAGCCGTCGAATGCGCACTCGCGCGCGGCCTCAACCCCGATACGCCCCGCAACCTCACCCGATCCGTCATCCTGCCGTGAACACGCTGGGAGTCGGAGTCGACGTCGGCGGAACCACCATCAAGGCGGTTCTCGCCGGCGATGACGGGGTTGTGCGCGAGCGCGTCGATCCGGCACCGACCCCGCACACCGGGGCCGAGGACGTTGCCCGGGTGGTCGCGTCCATGGCGAAGCCCCTCCTGGCACTCGCGGGTCCGGGGGCCGCCCTGGGAGTGTGCGTGCCTGGGATCGTCGATGAGGAACGAGGCATGGGTGTCTTCTCCGCCAACCTCGGCTGGCGTCGCGCGCCCCTGCGTGACCTTATCGCCCACCTGTGCGGGTGCCCCGTCGCCTTCGGGCACGACGTGCGCTCGGGGGCCCTCGCCGAGGCCCGCTGGGGCGTGGGCGTCCCCGACTGCCTCTACGTGGCAGTGGGGACAGGGATCGCCTCGGGCCTGGTACTCGGCGGCCACCTGTCCCCGTCGCGCCCGTGGACGGGTGAGATTGGGCAGGTCGGTGTCGCGCACCCCGCCACCGGAGTGATCGTTCCCCTCGAGTCGGTGTCCTCGGCCTCGGCGATCGCCGGGAGGGCCGCGGACGCTGGTATCGTCCCCGAGGGGGCGGGAGCGTGCGACGTGGAAGACGCGGCCGTCACGGGTAGCCAGGAGGCGGTGCGGATCCTCGACGAGGCGATGGGCGCCCTCGGGCACGTCCTCTCCGTCGTCGCCCACCAGGTCGGATCCATCCCCATCGTCCTGGGCGGTGGGCTGTCGCGCGGAGGAGAACTCATCTACGGGCCGCTGCGCCGGGCGCTCACGCTCGGCTCGATCGTCGCACCCCCGCCCGCGCTGCTGCGCGCCCGCCTCGGGGCCGACTCGCAGGCCCTCGGCGCGGTCGCGCTCTCCCTCGAACTCGAGGAGGTGTACGCATGATCTACACCGTGACCCCCAACCCCGCGCTGGACATCACCTGGGGCGTGCCCGGGTGGGAACGCGGATCCACGACGCGCGTCACCGACATCATGGAGAGCCCCGGCGGGAAAGGCCTCAACGTTGCCCGAGTGGCGGACCAGCTGGGTGCCTCGGCGTGTGCCCTGGGTCCCCTCGGCGGTGCGACCGGAGAACGGGTTCGCGAGCTCTTCGCGAGCCTCGCACCTCGGGTGCAGACCCGCTGGGTAGCCTCCCCGGTCCCCACGCGCAGGTCCGTGGCCCTCGTCGATGAGCAGGTGTCGATCTTCAACGAGGCCGGGCAGGCCCCTCCGCGTGAAGTGTGGTCCCGCTGCGCCGAGTTCCTCGCCTCCGTGCTCACGCCCGGCGATGTCTGCGCGATCTGCGGGTCACTCCCGGGAGACAGTTGTGCCAGCGATATCACCCCCATTTTCGAGGCAGCGAAAGCCTCGGGTGCACGCATCATCCTGGACACCTCCGGGACCGCCCTCGTCGACGCCGCCTCGTATGCGGATGTCCTCAAGCCCAACGAGCACGAGCTACGGGCCGTCACCGGATGCTCAACCATCGACGAAGGAGCGCGCATGCTCCTGGGACTCGGGGCCTCCTGGGTGTTCGTCTCCCGAGGTGCCGACGGCATGGACCTGTACTCGCACGACGGATCATGGTACGCCTCGAGTGACCCGACAATCACCGGAAACCCGACCGGGGCAGGCGACGCTGCGGTGGCAGCAATCGCGACGCACCTCGAAGGGCGGTTGCTCATGACCGAAAATGACGGCGTCATGGCGCTCACCGACGCGGTCGCCACCTCGACGGCCGCAGTTGTGCGCCCAACGGCGGGAGAGATCGACATGAGCGTGCGCGCCAGCGTTCTTCAATCCACGGCGCCCGTCCGCCTCTCGCCCTTGCCCATCCACTAACCTCCACCATTTTCAGACCAACGAAAGGAGCGAATAATGCTCGCAGATACCGCAGAACTCGCCCGCGACGCAGCGCAGCGAGGGCAGGGTCTGGCAGCCTTCAACGTCGTTCTGCTGGACCACGCCGAGGCGTTCATCGACGCGGCACAGGAGGCGCAGCTGCCCCTGGTCCTCCAGCTCTCGCAAAACGCTGTGGCGTACCACGGAGGCCGACTCGCACCGATCGGACGGGCGCTCATCGAACTCGCCTCCGAGGCCACCGTCCCCGTCTCCGTCCACCTGGACCACGCCGAATCGACCGACCTGTGCCGCGCAGCCGTCGACCTGGGCTTCACCTCAATCATGTACGACGGCTCCGTCCTGCCCGATGACGTCAACCGGGCGACGACCGCGGCGATGGTCGAGATGGCTCACGCCTCGGGGGTAAGCGTTGAGGCTGAGCTCGGGGAAGTCGGAGGAAAGAACGGCGTCCACGATCCCAAGGCGCGCACGAAGCCCGAGGATGCCGCCCAGTTCGTCGCCGACACGGGTGTCGACCTCCTGGCCGTTGCCGTCGGCTCCTCCCACGCCATGGCCACGCGAGACGCGGTCCTGGACACCGAGCTTATCGCCGCCATCAAGCGTGCCGTCCCCGTCCCCCTCGTCCTGCACGGCTCCTCCGGCGTGCCCGACGACGGAATGGTCGCCGCGATCAACGCGGGAATGACAAAAATCAACGTCTCCACCCACCTCAACGTCGTGTTCACCAGCCGCATCCGCGACATCTTGCTGCACGATCCAGGCCTGGTCGACCCGCGCAAGTACGTCGGCCCCGCAACCGGAATCGTCCGCGACGAGGTGCGCCGCCTCATGGAGCTCTACGCCCCATGGTGCGCAGTCGCCTGACGCAATGCATCAGAAAGGCGGGTGGCCCGGTGGCCACCCGCCTTTCGCGTCGATGTCAGTGCTGCTCGTCGAAGAGTACCTGAGGTCCTCTCAGCGTATCCCCGAGCGTGAGAGCCTCGATGTGGTTGAGGCCTCGGCGCACGGCTCCGAGGACGACGGCCTGGGACCCCAGGTTGGACGTGCGCACATCCGGGACTCGCAGGACCAGCTCCGTGAGGCGCTGCGTGAAAGCATCCATCCACACATCGGCGGAGGCCGAAATGCCGCCGCCTACGATGAGGGCCTCCGGGTCGACCGTGAGGACCAGAGCGGAGGCGCCGACGGCCAGGTTGCGACCAAAGGAGCGCGCGATCTTGATAGCCTCGCGGTCCCCCTCGCGCGCCTGATCGCACACCCACTGGGCGGCCCGGTGCGTCGCGATGTCGGCTGGCAGGCGCGAGTGCGTGAGGAACACTGCCGGAGTGGAACTCCACTTCAGCGCCTTCAGGGCGCCGACCTCGCCGGCAGCCCCTCCCGCGCCCCGGCACACCCTCCCATCGATCATGAAAGACGCGCCGATACGCGCGCCCGCCACGATGTACGCGGCGGATGACAGGTCCTGCGCCTGGCCGGTCCAGGCCTCGGCCGCGAGGGCGCACTTACAGTCGTTCTCGACGAAGACCGCGCAGCCATAACGGTCGCGCAGCTCCCGGGAAATATCGACCGAATCCCACCCGGGCAGGGGAGTGCCGTAGGGGGAACGTCCCTCGGCATCGACGGGACCCGTGAGCGCAACGGAGATGACGGTCAGGCGCTCGCGCACGACGCCCTGGCCCTCCAGGATGGAGTCGAGGAGGGCGAGCGCCGCGCCTAAGCGCTGAGGCGCCGGCTCATCCGGAGACACGTCAGCTCGCGCCGAAGCGAGCGAGGCGCCGATAAGGTTCGTTGCCATCACGTCAATGTGGTTCGCGCCGATGTCCAGACCGACGACCACCCCGGCCTCGGACTGGAAACGATAGCGCTTCGCCGGACGCCCGGTGATCGAGGGAGCCGGGGGCAGCGATGCTACCCAGCCGAGTTCCTCGCAGTCGGCGATCGTTGCGCCCACCGACGTGCGCGACAGTCCGGTCTCCTGAGCAATCTGGCTCACCGTGGCCTCGTCGACGCTGCGTAGATAGTCGAGAATCGCGAGGGAATTGAGCTCACGAATGCGGTCGGGGCCGTGCGTGGCGCTCATGGGTCCTCCTAACCTCGTAGATGTCGACGGGATAACACCCCCAGGGTAGGCCCTTTTGTGCCCGTTTGGAACCTACCCCGGGGGCATGTGCGCAGGTCAGCGCCTGTGAGCGCGCCTGTAGAGGAACGTTCCGGCTCCGGCCATCGCCGCGATGCAGACGAGAGAAGCCAACGCGTTCGTGCCGGTGCGAGCCAGCGAGGTGGTGGGCTGCGTCGCCTGCGGTGCGCTCGCGGCCGCGGGGGCGCTGCTCGGCGCGGGTGACGAGGCCGGATCACTCGGTGCGGCCGTTTCCTGCGGCGTCGGGCTGGGAGCGTTGGTCGCATCCATGCGCTGGACGGCCGTCAGTGTGAGGGCTCCGGGCAGCATCGTGTTCATGTCGCGGTTGGCGAAGAGGACGGGAGCGCCGTTCGGCAGCGGGTTGACGACGCGGATCGTCGCGGTCAGTTCATCGGCCACCGCGCGAGCTCCGCCCCGGGCTGCGGGGACGGTGACGTGCGCCGTGACCGTGCCGGTGGTCCCGGGAGTGATCGACGGCAGCGGGGATTCGACGATCTGGCTGGCGACCGTGGAGCCGACGCCGTCAACCAGGGACACCTCGATCGGCCAGGACGCGTAGAAGGGTGCGACGCCGGTATTCGCGATCTCGACGGAGACGGTGGCGTCATTGCCGGTGATGGAGGCCGCGGCCTTCGTCGCCTGGAGGGTGTAGCCCATTGCGGCGTTCGCCTCCTCGGCGCGCTTCATGTCATCGCCCTGGTATCCAACCGTGAATGCCTTCTCGTTGATGAGCCAGGTGGCGTGCGTGGCCTTGATCGAACCCATCATGTCAAAGTTGCGGCCCTGGGCGCGCTCGGCCTCGGCTCCCGCGCAGTTGAGGGGCTGGGAGAAAATGCATGTCTGCAGCGGCGGGTAGACCTCGCCGCCGATCGGGGCGCTTTGCCACGCGTCCGTCTCGTTCTGGTTCTTCATGTGGGACATGAAGTGCCAGTCGACGTTATCCAGCGTGGAATACGCGAAGGAGTCGTCGTGGTAACCCATGTGGTGTTCCTTCGTCGCAGACGTGGGCAGTCGATACTGCACGAAGGTCTTATCGAAGGCCTTGTCCCACGCGGCGACCAGGCTGGCCCGGAACTCGTCCGAAGGCATCCAGTTCTCGCCCTTGGGGTTATCGGCGCTCTTCTCGCCGTTCATCGGCCACGTGTGGTCCTCTCCCCAGAATCCGATGAGCCCCGCGGTGATGTAGCCGATGCGGGGGTCGCCGTCGTACTTCTTGCCCAGGGCGTCCACGAAGTGCAGGAGCATCTCCTGGACCGCCGGGTCGTTGTAGTCGGGGGAGAAGGAGACGTTGTTGTTGTCGAAAACCGTGTAGCTGCGCGACGTGTCGATGCCCGCGTCGATGAGGTACTGGGGGACGCCGGTGGGGCGCGTGGGGTAGTCGAGATAGAAGCGGATTGCCGACTGATCGCCTCGAGCGGCGATGGCGTCGAGGAGCGCGTCGACCTTCGTGAAGTCGTAGGTGTCGCGCCCGGTCACGACCGCGTTGACGGGGAAGTATGCCCACTCCATCGTGTAGGAGAGTGCGCCGTCGACGGCCTTGGGGGCGGAGCCGTCCTCCGGTGCGAATGGGAAGAAGCCCTTGAGGGGGTTGGCGATCGGCGCGTCGGCCGCTTCGAGCGCCGTCCATTTGACGGTGTCATTCTCTGTCGCCGAGGCCGGCAGGGCCGCGCATGTCAGGCCTGCCGTGGCCGCCAATGCCACGGCGAAACGGGGGAAACGTCTCATCGTTGAGACTCCTTTCGGTGCTGGGACACGCGACACACTAAAGTGTCGCAGTGCACACAGTGAAGCACGTGAGCAGCAACTTTGTCAACGGTCTTGACAAAGTTTGTTAGAGCTGTTTTATAATTACGTGTCGCATCACTGGAGGTGTTCTCGATGACGAGTACAACACTTACAAAAGGGGGCGGAGTTGCTCCCGACCTAGCAGGAACTACAAGCGGTTCCAAGGCCTCGGCCCGCAAGCGTGCGGGTGTCGCCAGCTCGCGTTTCGGCGAGAAGTCTGGCGAGGGGAAAAAGCGTGTGCGCGACGACCGAGTCGCCGCCGCTATCTTCCTCATTCCCACCTTCGTCGGCTTCTTCGTCTTCTACGTCTACCCTGCCCTGCGAGGCCTGTGGTATTCCTTCACCGACTTCAACCTGATCGGGGACGCCCACTACGTCGGCCTCGACAACTACGCGAAAGCAATCGGGGATAAGGAAGTCTGGAACGCCTTCGCGGTGACCATCGCCTACGCCCTCTACAACATCATCGGGCAGACGTTCCTGGGACTCCTGCTCGCCGCTCTCATGCAGCGCTTCGCCCGATCGACCTGGGTGCGCTCGTTGCTGCTGCTTCCTTGGCTGGTGCCCAACGTCGCGATCGCCCTGATCTGGGGCTGGCTCCTCGACTCCAACATCGGATACGTGACGCACCTGCTGAGCTACGTCGGCATCGACGGGGTGACCTTCTACAACGCCCACGCCGCCATGCCGATCGTCGCCGGTATCAACATCTGGGCCTACACCGGGTACACCGCGCTGCTCCTGTATGCGGGCATGCTCCAAATCCCCGGCGAGCTCTACGAAAGTGCAGCGCTGGACAGCGCGGGAGAAACGCGCATGTTCTTCAGCATCACGCTGCCCCTGCTGCGCCCCGTCCTCGTCCTCGTGTTGGTCATGGGACTCATCGGAAGCTTCCAGATCTTCGACACCGTCCAAATCGGATACGCCGGGCACCCCATCCCCGCCGTCCGAGTCATCTACTACTACATCTACCAGCAGGGCTTCACATTCCTGAAGATGGGCTACGCGTCAGCCGTCGCCATGCTGCTGGTGCTCGTTCTGGCCATCTTCACCGCGATCCAGCTGCGCCTCATGCGTGCCGGTTCCTCTGATCTGGCATAAGGAGCTCATCATGAATCGCACAGCCCTCCCTCAGCGCATCGTTGCCTGGGTGATCCTCGGGGTCGCCATCCTGTGCACCGTCTTCCCGTTCTACTGGATGATCCGCACGGCCATGACTCCCCAAGCCGACCTCATCGCCGAATCGACGCAGCTGTGGCCCTCGCACCCCACGCTCATCAACTTCAAGCGCATCCTCGGCCTCGTCTCCGTCGAAGAAGCTCAGGCGGCCGGCGGCAGCGGGGCGACGATCAACTTTGCGATCGCGACGACCAACTCCCTCATCTACGCGGGAGGCATCGCGATCATCCAGACCTTCTTCGCCGCGTGTGCGGCCTACGCCTTCGCGCGTCTGCGCTTCCCCGGTAAGAACCTGCTCTTCGGGTGCGTCATTGGCGCGCTTATGGTGCCCGGCATCTTCTCCCTGCTGCCCAACTACGTGCTCATCAAGCAGCTCGGCTGGCTCAACACCATGCAGGGCATGATGCTCCCCGCTCTCTTCATGGCCCCCTTCTCCATCTTCTTCCTGCGCCAGTTCTTCCTCTCCCTGCCGCGTGAAGTCGAAGAGGCCGCCATGATCGACGGTCTGGGACCCGTCTCCCGCTTCTTCAAGATCACCATCCCAATGTCGGCAGGCCCCGTCATGACGATGACCCTCATCACCATCATCGGCATGTGGAAAGACTTCCTCTGGCCGCTGCTCACGGGGCGCGAGGGGGCCCAGCTGCTCACCGTCGCACTCGGGATCTTCCAGCAGCAGTCTCCCAACCGTGCTCCCGACTGGACGGGCCTGATGGCGGGGTCCACCCTCTCCGTCATTCCCGTCCTCATCCTCCTCATCCTCATGGGACGCAAGCTCGTTGAGTCCCTGAACTTCTCCGGAATCAAGTAATGCACCTTCGGGTGCCCAACCGAAAGAACAACCATGAAGACACGAGTCGCCCTTGGCGTTTTCCTCTCCGCAGCGATGGCGCTGCCCCTGGCCGCCTGCAACGCGAACACCGCTGCAACCGGTGGTGGTGAATCCTCCGCAGACAGCGGCGTCACCATCAACTACTGGCTGTGGGATGACCGCCAGGCTCCGCTCTACCAGCAGTGTGCCGACGACTTCCATGCCGCCAACCCCAACATTACGGTGAAGATCACCCAGACTGCGTGGGGCCAGTACTGGGATACCCTCACCACCCAGCTAGCCGCCTCGAACGCGCCCGACACCTTCGTCGATCACTCCACCCGCATGCTGCAGTTCATCGACTCGGGCCAGATCATGGACATCACCGAAGCGGCCAACAAGGCTGGAATCGATGACTCGATCTACCAGCCCGGACTGGCTGACCTGTCCAAGTACGAGGGCAAGCGCTACGGCCTGCCCAAGGACTGGGACACGATGGGCCTGCTCTACGACACGGAGGTCGCAGCCGAGGCCGGCTACACCAAGGAGGACATGGCGGCCCTGACGTGGAACCCCACGGACGGTGGCACCTTCGAGCAGTTCATCGCGAAGACGACCCTGGACGCCAACGGCCACAACGGCCTCGACCCCGAGTTCGATAAGAACAACGTCGTGCGCTACGGCTACCACCCCGAGTGGTCCGACGGAGCAATCGGCCAGAACGGCTGGGGTGAGCTCGCGGCCGCGAACGGCTTCACCTACGGCGACCGTTCCGTCAACCCCACGAAGTTCAACTTCGGCGACAAGTCCCTCGTGGACACGGTCGCGTGGATCAAGGGCCTGATTGACAAGGGCTACGCGCCCAAGTTCGACAAGACCTCGTCCCTGGGTACCGACGCCGTGATGAACAACGGTAACGCCGCCTCGACGATCGTCGGTTCCTTCACGACCTCCGTCTACCTCGGCCCCGACGCCAAGAAGAAGTTCGCCTACGCGCCGCTTCCCACCGGCCCCGCCGGTCGCCGCTCCGCGATGAACGGCCTGCACGACGTCGTTTGGAGCGGAACTAAGCACCCCGAGGAGTCCTTCCAGTGGATCGCTTACATGGCCTCCGAGCAGTGCCAGATGAAGGTCGGCGAGTCCGGTGTCATCTTCCCGGCCGTCACCAAGGCCACCGAAGCGGCCCTCAAGGCTCGCGAGGCTCAGGGCCAGGACAACAGCGCATTCACGACCGTCGTGGACAACAAGGAAACCTTCCCGGTGCCCGTCTTCGCGCACGGTGACGAGGTGAACGCCCTCATCCAGGACGCGATCCAGGCGATCGCCACCGGAGCAGACCCCGCCTCGACCCTGCAGGAAGCCAACGACAAGGCCAACGCCCTGCTCAAGTAATCGCGAGCGGCCCGGCGTGCGAGCGACGCGCGCCGGGCCCGAGCATTTTCCCTCCCACCCCCTCACCACTGCCCGCATCGGCGAATCGCCGTGTTCCCAGGAGCCTCCCATGGATCGACTCACCATTCCTCTGCCCACCGGAGTTGCGTGCGCATCCCCCGATGCGACGCTCGTCGAGAGAGGGGAGGGGTACGCTCTCATCCGCTCCTCGCGCCTAGCGGTCCTCCACGGCTGCGCGGATGGCCAGTTCTACCGCAGCGGGCACAACTCCTGGTCGCCCTCCGGATGGAACGACCTAGCGGGTCCCCCGCTGCGCATCCCCACCGACGAGCGTCGGGCGACCGCAGACGATCCGGCGGCCGACGATACGGTCCGCCACCACGGGTCCTGGATGGGCGCCGTCGTCGACGAGGTGGACGGCAGCGGCGTCCTCGTCGGAGCCCTCGAGGGTGGCCACCCCCGCGTGCGCGCCGACGAGGATCATCTGGCCGCGTTCGATGAGACTCGCCCCGCCCTCTGGCTCCTCGCGTGGGGGAGCGAAGCCTCGATCTTCGACGCCTACGTGCGTTTCCTGAGCGATCGTGCTCGCACTCCCGGGCGCGCTCCCCGGGTGTGGTGCTCGTGGTACTCCTACTACGAAAAGGTCTCATGGGACGTCCTGTTGGGCCAGCTGCCTGGGCTCGCGCAGCTGGGCTTCGACACGCTGCAGATCGACGACGGCTGGCAGAAGGGCGTGGGCGACTGGCGCGCCAACGAGAAGTTCGGCGAGGACCTGGGTGCGCGCGCCTCGGACATCGCCGCGCTCGGGGTGACCCCGGGCGTGTGGGTGGCCCCCTTCATCGCGCGGCCGGGCACGCCCTTCCTCACCGAGCATCCCGAAGCCTTCGTGCACGCCCCCTCGGGGGAGCTCGCCATCGCCGGCTACAACTGGGGAGGCCCCTACTACGCACTTGACACGACTCACCCGCTCGCTCAGGAATACCTGCGTGACCTCGCGCGATCCCTCGTCGACGCGGGCATCGGCTACGTGAAGGCCGATTTTGTTAACGCCGCCGCCATCGACGGCGTGCGCTACGAGGCCGATGTGACGGGAGATGACGCCTACGTCATCGGTTCGCGACTGTTGCGAGAGGCTCTGGGGGATGACGTCTACCTGCTCGGTTCGGGCGCACTCATCATCCCCTCGATCGGCATCTATGACGGCATCCGCGTCGGCTGCGACGTGGCGCCGATCTGGAAAAACTACGCGACGGAGGACCGCTCCGATGCTGAAGCGCGCAACGCCTTCATGACGTCCGTCGCTCGCCTGTGGCTGCGTCCCCTCATCGACTGCGATCCCGACGTTGTCTTCTTCCGGCACATGAAGAACCTGCTGGGAGATCGGGAAATCTCCTGGCTGCAGGATGTCGCCGCGGTCGCCGGCTTCAAGTCCTCCTCCGACCCGCTCGAGTGGCTGACAGAGCAGGAGCGCTCCGAGGTGGCCCAGTGGCTCGCTCGACGCGAGACCGTCGAGGTCGTTGGGCGCACGCGTTTCCGCCTCGATGGGCGGGATGTGGACTTCGCCCCCGGCCTCGAAGAACCCGAACACTGCTACCCGGTGTCGTAGTCGGGCAGTAGGAGTCTTATGCGTGTGGCGCCAGGGCTGGTCGGTCCTGGCGCCTTTCGCTGTGTGGTGTCGCCTCATCGACGAGGCCGGAGCCACCATTTACGACAGAGATTCGTTGCGCAAATGGGTGCTGTGGGCGAGCCTGGTCCCGGCCTCGTTCGTTGAAACGGTGGGAAAAAGTACGCTCGGTCGCCGACTGAGGGTTACCTGGCTAGGGTTGCGTGCGGAATGAAGTGATGTGCACATTTCATCCACCTTGCACACTCGCGCGGATGCACCCGCGCACCACATGACGGAGGAATGCCGTGGCATCCACCATGCCTAGCGACATGAGCGCTGACGTTGTCGTCGTCGGCGCAGGCCCGGGCGGGTCCTCCACCGCCTACCACCTGGCCAGAGCAGGCCTCGACGTCGTCCTCCTGGAGAAAAGCCCGTTCCCGCGCGACAAGATCTGCGGCGACGGGCTCACCCCGGCCGCCGTCCACGAGCTCATCGCGATGGGCGTGGACACCACCGGCTGGATGCGAAACCGCGGCCTGACCGTCATCGGCGGCGGCCACACCGTCCACATGGATTGGCCCGATCAGAAGTCCCTACCCGGCTACGGCATGACCCGCGCCCGCATGGACCTCGACCACGCGCTCGCGCAGCGCGCCGTCGAAGCCGGGGCCCGCCTCTACGAGGGCGTCACCGTCATCGGCGCCATTCAGGACGGCTCCGGCCGCGTCGTCGGCGTGCAGGCCAAGAGCGGGCGCGGCAAGAACGTCGCCACCACCTCGGTGCGCGCCTCCATCGTCGTCGACGCCGGGGGAGTGGCCGCCCGACTGGCCACCAGCCTCGGCCTCGAAAAGAAGATGAACCGCCCCATGGGCGTGGCCGCACGCGCCTACTTCCACAGCCCCCGCGGCGACGAGGAATGGATGGAATCCCACCTCGAACTGTGGAGCGGCACCCCCGGCGCCTCCGACCTGCTGCCCGGCTACGGCTGGATCTTCCCCATGGGCGACGGCATCGTCAACGTCGGCCTCGGCTCCGTCGCCTCGCGCGCCGGCGCCACCAACCTGCCCTACCGCGAGGTCTTCAAGACCTGGACCGCGAACCTGCCCGAAGAATGGGGCTTCACCCCCGAGAACCAGATTGGTCAGCTTCGCTCCGCCGCCCTGCCCATGAGCTTCAACCGCAAGCCTCACTACACCCAGGGCCTCGTCCTCGTGGGCGACGCCGGCGGCATGGTCTCCCCCTACAACGGCGAAGGCATCGCCCCGGCCATGAAGGCCGGACGCTACGCGGCCTCGTGCATCGCGCAGGCCCTGTCCCGCTCCCACCGCGCCGGCATCGACCGCGCCATGAGCGAATACCCCCACATGCTTCGCGACGAATACGGCGGCTACTACC
>ERZ1674276.85-NODE-85-length-18747-cov-9.854751_pt1 | contig 18747 bp, 10 predicted proteins | sample MGYA00581194_ERZ1674276 | MGnify/ENA primary metagenome ERZ1674276 (study PRJEB41354, sample SAMEA4873337) | human saliva metagenome | biome: human-associated habitat [ENVO:00009003]; feature: mouth environment [ENVO:08000002]; material: saliva material...
GGAAATAATAGTCTTGTTTAAGGATGATAATGCAAAGACTGAGGTAGGAGAAGTGGTATCTATTTAATAGGGGATAAACTGAAATTCCTATATTAACCTAAAGAATGAAAGTTGCCGTATAAGGCACATTAATAATAACTAAAAAACAAACACCATGAGATTAAAACGATTGATTATCCTGTGTTTCACGCTGTCGTCAGCATCGATGTTATTTGCTGATGACTTTGTTTATGCCAACCTTAAGTACACTACAAACTCCGATAATTCGGTGACATTGGTGGATGGAAAGGGTGCGAATGGGGATGTAATTATCCCTTCTGATGTTCACTACAAAAACAAAGTTTATGTTGTTACAGCTATTGAGCACAATGCCTTTGAAGGTAACAACTCTATTACTGCTGTGACAATCCCAAGTTCGGTTAGTACCATTGGCTACAGTGCATTCAATAGTTGTAAGAGTTTACGACGAGTGATGGATGCCTCACGTGTCACCGAGATGCAAGGCTTCGAGTACACTGATTGTACGAATCTAACCTCTGTAACCTTATCAGGAGCGCTACAGAAGGTAGGTTATCGCTCTTTTGCAGGTACCGCTTTGACACAACTTGTCTTACCTGCAAGCATGAAGGAGATTGGTAGCAGTGCTTTTGAAGATTGCCACCAACTGAACAGTGTAGAGTTTAATAAAGGTCTTCAGACTATAAAGGACCATGCTTTCAAGAATAGCGGTTTGGTTTCTTTAGAACTTCCTGAGGGGATAAAGGAGATTGGAGAATGGTCTTTTGAAGGCTGTTCGGCTTTGAAATCGGTTCATATTCCTGTGTCTGTATCCGCATTAGGAACGGGTGCTTTCTATTATTGTTCGGCCTTAGAGTCAATTGTTATACCAGCTTCTCTAACAACTTTCAACGACAGAACCTTCAATGGATGCCGTTGTTTGTCTGCCGTTTATTACTTAGGTAGCAGTTGTCCGAGCCTTGGACAATACACTTTTGCCGATGTTTCCGATACTTTTGGTTTCTATGTAAAGCCATCAGTTCTGTCTGTTTTGCAAGGAATAGCCTATGTTTCTGACAAGGTAAAGGATAGTTTTCCTTATCAGCAAGTTAGTAAGTACACCACTTTCTCTCGTCCTTTTGATGTAGATTTTACATCTGCTACAGGGTTGAAAGCTTATATCGCAAAGGAAAGTAATGGAAGAACTTCTGTTTCTTTGACACCTGTGACTTCTATAAGTGCAGGAACAGGTCTTATTATAGAGGCTGTACCTAACACTATTTATCAGCTTCGTATGGCTGATAATGCAGCTCATTATGATGATAATGCTCTTCGTGTTTCAACAGGAGAAACCGTTGGCGCAACAACATTAAAGTTAAAAGAAGATATAACTTATCTCTATGCTCCTGTAGAACTGACAACGGATAAGGTACGTTATGAGCCAGGAAACACAGTTATATTTACATCAAAGTATGTTCTTCCGATTAATGCAAAGGTGCGTTACTTACATGGTAATACTGTCGTAAAAACCGATGAAATCGGTGGAAAACAGCGTTGGAACTGGAAAGTACCAGCAGATAATTTCACCGGATATATGGCTGAAATCTATGTTGCTGATGGTATTGCCGAGCAGACTCTCGCTACAATCGGTGTGGATGTTTCTACCGAATGGGGGCGTTTCCCACGTTATGGTTTCGTCTCACACTATGGTTCTGATAAGACATCTGAACAGGTTAAGAAAGAAGTAGATATGCTTAATCGTTACCATATGACTGGTATTCAGTTCTATGACTGGCAGTGGAAGCATCATATACCATTCCCTCAGGACTCTACAAAGTGGAAAGATATTGGTTTGCGTGATGTCTATAAGTCGTCAATAGAGAACTACATTAACCAGTTACATGGCGTTGGAAGTAAGTGTATGTTCTATGACTTAGTGTATGGTGTGACCGGAAGAGTGGTTAATGGTAAGCCTGAAACAGTTGATAACTTTGATGGTCATGACGGTATTAGTAGTGATTGGGGTTGGATAGACTTGCATGAAAAGAAAGGTGGTGGCTATGCTCTTCGTCAGGTGCAGTATCCTCTTGGTGATTGGCCAAGCATTTATGTGATGAATCCTGGTAATCAGAACTGGGTTAACTATCTTTCTGGTTCTATCAATAAGGTCTATCATAACCTTGCCTTCGATGGTTTTCATATCGATCAGTTAGGTCACCAGCGTGATGCTTATTACGTCAACTTGAAGAGTAAGAAGGTAAATGGTCAAAAAGTGTATACTGATGGTGACCGCCGTGATACACATGACTTTGAAGGCTACTTTGCCAATTTCATCAATCGTATGAAGGCTGACAATCATAATAAGAGCCTTGTTATGAATGCTGTTTCAACCTTCGGAGGTTCCAAAATCGTTGGTACAAAGAACGTTGAATTCGGCTATAATGAGATGTGGGGTGACGACGATTATCTGTGGAACTACCGTAAGATTATACAGGACAACCGTCGTAATAATGGTAAGAATACTTTTAATACTGTCTTTGCAGCTTATCTACACTGTCGCAATGGAAATGGTGGTCAGTTCCATACAAGCAGTGCGTTGTTTGGCAATGCTACTATCTTCGCACTTGGTGGTTCTCGTATTGAGTTGAGTGGTGACCACATGTTGTTTACAGAGTACTTCCCTGATGATGCTCGAAAAATGTCTGACAAGTTGCAAAAGTCAATCATTCACTATTATGACTTCCTTGTTGCCTACGAAAACTACTTGCGAGATGGTAATGCTGAGACCTCTGTTAATATGACAATGGATGGTGTTAACGTGGCTGCATGGGACTTGTCTAATCCTAATCCAAGTGTCGCAGATGCTGCAGATCAGACGATTGGACCAAAGCCTTATTGCGTGAATACCTACAGTACTAAGAAAGGAAACGTGACAGCTATCCAGTTACTTAATTATAGTAATGTGTCAAGAGACAACTTTAATGTTCGTGATTTGAAGGAGACAATGCCAGAGCCTAATGTCTTGATTAATAAGAAGATAGTTCTTGATGATGCTACTTCTGTGTCACGTATATGGGTGGCAAGTCCTGATTGTTTTGGTGGTGCTCCACAAGAAGTTGTTTTCAATCAGAATAATGGTAAGGTAACATTTACCCTTCCTTCTCTGGAGTATTGGACTATGGTTGTAGTAGAGCATGGCAATAAGGTGGATAGTAGTGCGTCAGAGGTTCGAAACTATGTTCTTCGTGGCGAATCTTTTCAAGAGGCATCTAATAATACTGTGCCAGCAGGTGAGGCTTATCTCTCTTTTCCTGCTACTATAGGCAAAACTTTGCTGCCGTCATTACCTTTAGTTCCTATTACCGCAGGGATTGCTAATGTAATTGATAACGGACGTGATGATTATTATACCGTGTCTGGTATTAAGGTTGATCATCCTGTGAAAGGGATATATATCCATAAAGGAAAGAAACTGGTAAAGAAGTAATTAGCCCCTGATTCAGTATTACCCCCAATTGGTTATTAGTAACGTTCACTGCCTGCGAAGGGCAAGTTACTAATGACTGATTGGGGGTAAAATGTTTTATTAGGAGATAAGTAAGTGAGTCCTAGGTCTTCTTAAAGTCCTTCTATTAAGGTCATATATTGAAAATAGAATAAAGTCTTATACACTTGTATAGTATTAATCTCCCCAAATTAGATGGTTTTACAAAGGCGGATAAACTGTAAGTTGAAATGTAGAAAGGGGAAATAGCTACGATGTCTATTCGTCTTCTACAAACAACTTATTCCTTTATTAAGATGTGTTTGTAAATTATTTTCGAATAGTACAAAACCAATACATGCTCTTTTAGCTTCTAAAAGACGCCTAATTGACTTGCAAAAGGTACCCTTTTGAGGTCTAAGTAACGCCCTTTTGAAGTCCAATTAAGCACCTTTTACTTTGCTACTTCATAACAAATTGATTTCCTGTTGGTTACAAACCTACTTTTTACACGGGTTTTTATCTTTGTTTTCAGATGTTTTATTCGAATTTGTGTAATGAATTTTCATAGTCTTTTTTGTGTTTTTGAAGTATTTCAAAGAAAAGGTATTCTATGTCAGAAGGCGATAAAAGGATAGGCGGCTGATAGTCTTTGCTATGTTTGTATTCATTACTTACAATTCTTTCTATTGAGCCCTTCTATTGTGCTTTAACATCATCTAATCGTCATTTTGAATTCGGTTTTTCCCTTTTAAAGAAGTCGTTTCAGATTATCTTCACGACAAGAAGTCGAGGAGGAGTGGTACATTAGGATAAGAAAGAGAGTGAACTGAAGAGGAGTTAATAAAGAATTGTGACAATAATAATCTATAAACAATATAATAATAATCTATTTTGTGAATAAAAAGAATTTCCCCTATTGATCGAATAGCTACGAACCAATAGGGGAAGGGAATACATTTAGTTCTCAAGAGTAGGGAACTGAATGTTTATTTTGCCTTTAAAATCAAACGGAGGCTTTGCTTATAATTAATATAGTTCCATACCCAGTTGAGCAGAATAAACGTCTTATTCTTTACACCAAGGATAGAGCGAAGGTGAACAACGAGCCACAACGCCCAAGCAGGGAAACCTCCAAACTTCTTTCCTGAGATTTCGGCTACGGCATGGTTACGACCAATAGTTGCCATTACACCGAGATTTTTGTATTTGAAAGGCTTTAGTTCTTTCCCTTTCGACATTGCTTTAAAGTTCTTTGCTACTGTCTTTGCTTGCTGCATAGCAACCTGTGCTAACTGTGGATGACCAAGTGGATATTCCTCATCATCCTCGACAAGACTCACATCACCAATAGCATAGACATCTTTTACACCTTTCACACGACAAAAACGATCGGTTAAGAACCTACCAGCATGACCAATACTCTCTGCAGGAAAACCCTCGACGGTGTTTGCACAGATTCCACTCACCCAGATAACGGTCTGTGTAGGAATCTCTAAGCCAGCACTGGTTTTCAGAATACCATCTTTGTATTCAGTAGCAAACTGAGGCTGACGGATATGAACATGCAACTCCTTTAAATCACGTTCTGCTCGCTTTGATGATACTGGGTCCATAGCTGATAGCAGACGGTCAGCAGCATTTACAAGGTAGATATGCATCTGTGAAGAGTCAAGGTCGGGGTAATCACGAGCAATGATGTTCTTCTTCATTTCTGCCACAGCACCTGCAATCTCTACACCTGAAGCACCACCACCAACAACGACAATATTCATTAAAGCTTGTTTGCGTGCTGGGTCTTCTTCTGTTAGAGCAAGTTCAAGGTTACGGAGAATAGTGTTACGAAGTTTCATAGCCTCACTAACCGATTTCATCGGGAGGGTCGTTGCTTCGATATCCTTATTACCAAAGAAGTTTGTCTTTGCGCCAAACGCCATTACAAGATAGTCGTAATCTATCTCACCTACAGTCGTATTGATTATCTTTTTATCCGTATTCACCGACTCTACCTTTGCCATACGGAAGAAAAAGTCCTTTTTACCTTGGAAGAGTCGACGGAAAGGAAAAGAGATACTACTTGGTTCAAGACCACCCGAAGCCACCTGATAAATCAATGGAGGGAACTGGTGATAGTTATTCTTATCTATTAATACTACTTGATAGTCATCGTCTACTAATTTGAAGGCCAATTCCAAACCTCCTAATCCACCACCAACAATAACGATTCTCTTTTTGTCAGTGTGTTCAATGTTTGCTTTCATTATCCTGCTTTTATTTATGTTTGTTTTCTTTTATATGTCTGTTTCCTTTTCTTTCTTACTGAGAAAATCGTGCCAGAGGTATTCTTTGCTAAGGGAAAAGTTATTCCGTTTATATATAAATCAGTTTTGTAAGTCGTTCTTCTGGGAAGAGTTCGCGTGCAACAGCTTGCACCTCTTCAGCAGTGATAGCGTCAATATTGCGATAAAGTGTTGATATATCTTTCTTCCAACCATAGTGGAGAAAACCTTTACCGAAGTCTAAAGCAAGGTTCTCTCGGTTGTCACAAGCTATGCCTATCTGTCCTTTAATCTGCTGTTTAGCTACAGACAACTCGTCATCTGTCAATGGAATGTCGATGAAATGGTCAAGTTCTGCACGTACAAGGCGCATACATTCGTCCAAATCATCTGCGTCGCAGCCAAAGTAAATGCTCCAAATACCTGTTAAAGAATAGCTCACCATAGAGCTTTCTACCGTATAAACGAGTCCACGACGTTCACGAAGTGCAAGATTCAACCGAGCACTCATACCAGGTCCACCTAAGATGTTATTAAGTAGATAAAGTGCTATACGTCTTTTATCATGTATACTATAGGCACGATTACCAATCATCACGTGGGCTTGGTGAGTATGCTTATCTATCTTAACTGTCTGTGGCTGATATTCACTCAATGCAGGAAGCGCCGTTTCTATTGGCTTTTCAGTTTCACCCTTTATTCTTACTTTCGAGTGATTTTCCTTCTCTAAAAGGCTAATTAGATTATCAAAATCCACATCGCCATAGGCAAAAAACACCGAATTCATCGGTTGGTAGTGCTTCTGAGTGAAACGAAGTGCATCCTCGGTAGTAAACTTCCTGACACGCTCTGCCGTACCAAGGATACTATGTCCTAAAGGATGTCCACGGAAGATGATATTTTCAAACTCATCATATATCAACTCTGCTGGGCTATCGTTATAAGACTCGATTTCATCGCAAATAACTTCTACCTCCTTGTTAATCTCTTTTTGTGGATAGATACTGTGAAAAACAATATCTGTCAGTAGGTCTATTGCTCGGGGAAGATGGTCCTTCAGAATAGCTGAATAATAAACCGTATCGGTCTTGGTGGTGAAAGCATTGAGATCGCCTCCTACTTGCTCAAGACATTGGATAACATCAATTGCTGTTCGGCGAGTAGTACCTTTGAAGGTAACATGCTCGCAGAAATGAGCAATACCCTCCTCGTTAGGTAGTTCGTTAGCTGTCCCGACGTTGAGTTGATACCCACAATAGACCACTGGTGAGGTCGTTGAAAGGGCTATGATGCGCAGTCCATTCTCTAAGACTGCAGTCTGATATCTTGTCATAGGGTGCAAAATTAAGAAAAAAGAATGAAAACTAATAGACTTTAATAGACAAAGAAAAAAGAACTCGATTCATTTTGTGTTCCGCCTAAATTTCTGTATATTTGCACAACTAAAGCGAGAAACAACATAATTTACAATAAAATGCGGAAAGTTATAGGTATCGGTGAAACCGTCTTAGACATCATCTTTAAGGATAATAAACCAGTTGAGGCAGTTCCGGGTGGTTCTACCTTTAACGCCATTACGTCGTTAGGACGCTGCGGAGTCAACACATCGTTTATCTCTGAGGCGGGTAATGACCATGTAGGAAAATATATTATCGACTTCTTAAAGGACAATGGTGTGAATGCTGATAACATTTCAACCTTCCCTGATTCTAAGTCGCCTGTATCACTCGCTTTCCTCAATGAGAAGAATGACGCTGAGTATATCTTCTATAAAGATCACCCACACGTTCAATTAGATTTCACATTCCCTGATATACAGCCCGATGATATTGTGCTTTTTAGTTCCTTCTATGCGGTGAATCCAGTGATTCGTCCACAGGTGGTAGGACTACTTGATTATGCACGTTCACGTGGTGCAATCATCTACTACGATGTTAACTTCCGTCCTGCACATAAGGATGATGTTATTAAGATTACCCCTAATTTGATAGAAAATCTTGATTATGCGGATATCGTACGTGGTAGTTTGGAGGACTTCGCAACGATTTATAAAAAAGAAGATGCCGATAAGGTCTATAATGCGGAGATTTCTTTTTATTGCAAGCAGTTTATCTATACACAGGGAAGTCAGCCTGTTGAAGTGCGCAGTGGTAAGGAATTGAAGAAGTCCTATCCTGTTCTCGACACGAATGTTGTCAGTACAATCGGAGCCGGTGACAACTTTAATGCAGGCTTCATCTTCGGTATGTTGAAACATGGTATCACTCGTGCTGATCTCGAAAGAGGGCTGACAGAAGAGCAATGGGACAAACTTATCAACTATGCCTTGGCGTTCTCTGCAGACTGCTGCAAGGACATCTTCAACTATGTAAGTAAGGACTTTGGTGAGAAGATGAAGGAGGAGGCTTTGTAATAAGCCTTATTAGCCTAATAAGCCCAATTGTCCTAATAAGCCCAATAAGCTAACAAAAGAAACTACATAAATTCAAAAATAAAATGATAGAAATTGCCAATAAAGTTTATTACGTAGGAGTTAACGATCGTAATAAGAACCTTTTTGAAGGATTATGGCCACTGCCTTATGGTGTTACCTACAATTCTTATCTCATTGATGATGAGAAGGTTTGCCTTATTGATACAGTAGAAGTAGACTTCTTTACACAGTTTATTGAGAGACTTCGTGAGGTGTTGGGCGACCGACAGATTGATTACTTAGTCATCAACCACATGGAGCCTGACCACTCTGGTTCAATAGGTTTGCTGCGTAAATATTATCCTAATATCCAAGTTATCGGTAACAAGAAAACCTTTGATATGATGTCAGGATTCTATGGTGTCAAGGATAATACGTTAGAGGTTAAGAATGGTGAGGAGTTGAGCTTAGGTAATCATACCTTACAGTTCTTTATGACTCCAATGGTTCACTGGCCAGAAACAATGATGACACTCTGCAAAGGTGAGGTCAGCCACCTCTTTACAGGCGATGCATTCGGCTGTTTTGGTGCATTAAATGGCGGTCTCATCGATCAAGAGATTGATACAGATTGGTGTTGGTTAGAGATGGTTCGCTACTATTCTAACATCGTTGGAAAGTACGGAACACCCGTTCAGAACGCATTGAAGAAGCTTGCGGGTATTCATATTGATTATATCTGCTCTACTCACGGACCCGTATGGCATAAGTATGTTGACAAGGTTATCGGACTGTATGACCGTATGTCTAAGTACGAAACAGAGCCTGGTTTGGTGATTTGCTATGGTACAATGTATGGCAATACAGAGCGTATGGCAGAACAGATTGCACGTGCAGCATCGCTTGCTGGTGTGAAGAATATTCGTTTGTACAATGTTTCTAAGACACACCACAGCTATATTCTCCAAGACATCTTCCGCTTCCGTGGCTTGATTGTTGGTGCTCCTACCTATAATGCAGGACTCTATCACGAGATGGATGTACTCTTGCAGGAGGTTGCTAATCGCGATATCAAGAACCATCTTATTGGTTGGTTTGGTTCTTACTCATGGGCTTCAAAGGCTGTTGCTGCTATTGGCGAATGGAATGAGAACCATCTCCACTTCGAAAAAGTGGGTGAGCCAGTAGAGATGAAGCAGGCACTCACACCAGAGATTAAGGAAGAGTGCAATCGCTTAGGACGCGAAATGGCTGCAAAACTTTTAGAAGAATAAAATGAATATAGCAGTATTTTGTTCTGCAAATAATAACATTGCTCCCGACTACTTCCGTGCTGCGGAAGAGTTGGGACGATGGATTGGAGAGAATGGGCATACGCTCGTTTATGGTGGAGCCAACAGTGGATTGATGGAGTGTATCGGGAAGGCTGTACACGAAGCTGGTGGACGTACTATCGGAGTTATCCCTCGTATCTTAGAGGAAGGACGTAGAGTTAGCGACTATGTAGATGTAGAGATTCCTTGTGAGGACCTTACTGATCGCAAGGCCATCATCATGGAACGCTCTGATGAGTTCTATGCTTTACCAGGTGGTATCGGAACAATTGATGAAATTTTCACTGTTGCAGCCTCTGCTTCTATTGGTTATCATCATAAGAAGGTTACCTTAGTCAACGTGCAGGGCTTTTGGGATAGTCTTATTGCCCTACTGAATGACCAACAAGAAAAAGGTATGATGCGTGGTAGACTCCATGATTATATAGAGATTAAGAATATAGACGACTTTTAACCCGAATCTCTAAGTTTGCAATTCATGAAGCAAATTTAGAGATTTGTCTTTAATACGTAACTATTTTTCAAAGGATTATTTCGTTGAGACGCATTGAGATAAAAACGAAACATAAATAAACAATAGACGTGTTCATTTCATATTCTTCAACAAAAAATGAATACGTTTACAATACCTTACAGTTATTTTGCACTCTACCTGAGCCACAAAGCATGTAAATATGCGGTAAATAGTGTAATTTTGCAGCCGAAGGTTAGCTAATGATCAGATTCAAGAATTATAACAGGATAGCTTTACAAGATGTTTTAGTATCCCTGTTTAATATCAAGCTACCTTTATCTAATTAAATAACATGAGTGGCATAAGGCTACTTTTAAAACAAAATCAACATGAAAACAACAGGACTAATACTTTGTGGATTGTGTTTAGGCTTCTCTAACCTATCTGCACAAGTAACACAGAACGCCGTACCGTCCATGGCTGGTTGGAATTACTATGGTGGCGATGAGTTTAATGGAAACAAGATTGACGAATCTAAATGGGGCGTCTATGGTGATCCAAAGTATAATTACAAGTTTGATGATTACGGTAATACAGAAGGGCAGGGAGGTGTTCAGTATTATCGTGCCGATATGGTTAAGGTGAAAAATGGTGTGGCATATATTACTGCTTCACGTGAACCTCTTTTAACAGGACGTCGTCCTGACGCTAAAAAAGATCCAGCTGGGACCGATTACAGCGTAAAGGTACAACCACCTTTTAAGCCTAAACATGACTTTGGTAAATACGGTTGGTGGTCTGGTGCACTCTCCAGTCGTAATGCTAATGGAGCAGACTTGGTGAAAGCTAAAGGGTTAGAACATGGAACTTACTACCCTCTTTACTCACGTATAGAGGTGAAGGCTAAGATTCCATATGAGTTCGGAACTTGGATGGCACTATGGCTTCGTCACTGTAATGGAGCAAGTACATTTGAGATAGATTTACAAGAGTTCTTTGTTAATGAGGACAGAAAAGATGCAATGAAAGAGAAAGGCTTTTATCTGCATCAAACTACCCATGGCATGGACTACAATGCCGGTTGGAAAAACGGATACCCCAATAATACTTATAACCATAATGACTATGGAGATCGTGTAAGGGAAATTGACTTCGACCCAGGAAAAGATTTCCATGTCTATGGCGCACAGATTGACCCAGAGCCAGGTGATCCAATGCACTTAGCTGTAACTTTCCTCTTAGATGGAAGAGTTAGATCTGTTTTCCGTACAAAGGATGATCGATATAAATCAAAAAACTCGAAGTATCCATATCGTTATAATGCACTCTTAGCACAAAACCTTTCAAAGTATGGAGAGGACCGTGTTTGGGACGTTGCTATCACAGGACAAGTAGGTGGTAAGGCATGGAAGGCTAATACAGAAGTACTACCAAGTATGTATCCATATAAAGGATTTGGTGGTACTCTCTACCCGGAATTAAACCCGAAGTATGGAGGTGATATTAATAAGGTCCCTAAGGAGTTCGTTACAGAAATTGACTGGTTGCGCGTTTTTAAACGAGCAAATGAACTACTATGGATTGGAAACTTACCAGAATATAGACAGAATCAGAAGATAAGTCTTGAACTTGCTAAAGATAAGTTTACTAACATAAAGCCTGGTGATCAGTTGGTAATGGACCTTGAGGTCTGTGACCCTAATCAAAAAGCAAGTCTTGATTTCTTTAATAAAAGTGGACATTCTATCACTACTTTAAAGCCTGAGTTCACAAAGAATGATGCACAGGTAACTTTCGTGGTGACAGAAGAACTTAGTAAGAAACTAAGGAATGAGGGCTGCGTGTTGAAAGGTGAGAACATCCGTTTATACACCGTTTGTCATTCATCAAAGAAGGATGCTATTTGGAGTGGTTTTAAAGAAATCCAGTGGGGTGAAACAATTATCCCAGCAGAGTTGTTTGCGAATTTAGGAGAAGGACAAAAACTTGAGTTCGTGGTGAGAGATGTTAATCCTGGTGGAAAGATTTTCTTACGCCAGAATAAAAAGAATCCTACTGATTCAAAAAGACCTAAGTTCTCGTTTAGCGCACAATATGGTAGTATTATCAACTTGGATAGTGGAAAAGATGAAAAGACCTATAGGCTTGACCTCGAACCTAAGGTTATCGAAGAGTTAAAACAGAATGGCTTGGTGGTAACTGGACAGGGGTACTACTTGCGTAGTGTTAACATTATAGGTACGAGTCATACGTCAAATAACACTGTTACAGGTATTGCTATAGACAAGATAGACTCCGCGAATCAAAATGATGGTACTGTCTATTCTATCAATGGAATGAAAGTGAGAGATGCGAACGATAAAGGGAAATTAAATCCAGGAATCTACATTATTAATGGTAAGAAGGTTCTGGTAAAATAAATTAGTAGATAACAAAACTACGAGCAAGGTATCTATAACATGGTGCTATGGATTATCTTGCTACGTTAGAAAAGTATTCTGAAACCCTGATGTTATACATCAAATAGGCTGTTACATTGTAATTACCAAATGTTGATAATATCTTGAAAGAGGGTAGATGAATACAAAAATATAAGGGGCTTGTATCAATGTTATCATTTGATATAAGCCCTTTTTACATCCAATTATTTATAAAGGTACTTGGTTTATAAGTGTTTCTCTTATTTGATTAATCTCGATGAAATCGATAAATTTTTATCAAAAAGAGATGAAATAATAGTCTGTTCAGCCCTCTATGCACATATATCTCAGTGTTTCTTTAAAAAGTAGATTTGGGTTTAAGATACGGCTATAAGTAATCAATGTTATCTCTTTTTAGTGGCTGGAAGAAGTTTTGTTTAAGTATAGTGAATTTGATAATATTTGACGATATTTGCTTTGCAGTTTTATCATTTTACGTTACCTTTGCATGGAAGATAAGATAAAAACGTAATATCTATTAAACAATGAAGCATAAAATTGGAAACATTTTGGCGGCAGGCTTTGCGATTGTTGGACTCGCTGCACTGGCAAGTTGTGCGGGAGAAAAGTTCCATGTGACAGGTTCTATTGCAAATGCCAAGGACTCTTTGCTCTATTTTGAGCATAACGGACTCAATGGATTTTCTACTGTTGACTCTGTTAAACTCGATGAAAAGGGCGATTTTTCGTTCTCAGGTGATAAGGTGGATAATCCAGAGTTCTATCGACTTCGCATTGCTGGACAGATTATCAATATTGGTATTGATTCTACAGAGACAGTCGATGTGAAGGCTACTTATCCGCAGATGGCTACCGATTATAGTGTGAAGGGTTCCTATGAGAATGAGAAAATCAAGGAATTGGCACTGAAGCAAATTGACTTACAAGCACGTTGCCAGTCTATTCTTGCAGAACGTCCTGATCTTGCTGATTCAATTATCACAGTATTGATGAGCGACTATAAGCAGGATGTATCACGCAACTATATCTTCAAGGAGCCAATGCGTGCCTATAGCTATTTTGCTTTGTTCCAGTATATTGTAATAGGTAATCAAGCACATTTGATATTTGACCCATCAAGAGACGTAGCTGACAATAAGGTGTTCGGTGCTGTTGCAACCAGTTGGGATACCTATTATCCGGGTTCAGAGCGTACGCAGAATCTCCATAATATCACGATTAAGGGTATGAAGGATGAGCGCATTGTGAAGGCACAGAATAAGCCAGTGGAGATAGAAGCTAAGGAATTAGGTGTTGTCGACCTTCCATTACGTGACAACCGTGGTGTAGAACGCCATCTTACTGATTTGAAAGGTAAGGTCGTTCTGCTCGACTTCCATGTCTTTGCAGCAAAGGGTTCTACAGAATATATTATGCAACTGCGCGAACTTTACAATAAGTACCATGACCGTGGCTTCGAAATCTATATGGTTTCATTAGACGATAATGCTCATTTCTGGAAAGAGCAGGTGGCTAATCTGCCATGGATTAATGTCTATGATGATACTGGTATCAGTCAAGCTTATACAGCTCCTGCACAGACGGTTCCAATCATCTATCTCATTGATAGAGGTAACAATATTGTGAAGAACCCATCACAGATTAAGAATCTTGAGCAGGAGATTGAGCGTTTGTTATAAGAATCAGACATGAATCTTCTATGAGCTAAGCTGAGAATACTTTGGCATAAAGAAATTAGGTTATTGATATAGAATCTCTATCTCAATAACCTAATTTCTTTTTTATTTAGTTTGCTGTCACTTTTAACACTTCTCGTAACCTCTTGTTAAGTAATCATATGCAAGAGTTATTGGAGTGACAGGAGTGACAGCAACTTTTATTTCATGTTTTTACACGTCACACACTAACCTCTTAACATGTTAGTATCCCCAGTACGCTTGGTCAATGGTTTTCTCTACACTTTTACAAGCTTTTTCTTATTCCGAACTTGTGTATATAATGCTCTTAGATCTAAGTATGAATTGCCTCTATCATATTAACGTTTCGTCTGGTGCGAGGTGTTCACACCATTGGTGTTTACCATCCGCACCATATGTGCTGGGCATCCGCATCATAATAGAAAAAGGTGTTATAATTAAAAAATGCCGTTATAATTAGAAGTAAAAAGCTCTATCTTGATTGATTTGGGTTTTAAAAAAAAGGCTGAAACCCAATGAAGGATTTCAGTCTTTAGTCTTTATTATCAATAAGAGATGATAGCATAATTAGGTGTTTATGTCTTTTCCTATATGATGAGGATAATGCTAAAATACTATGTGTCAATTATCTCATGCCTTCACAATCATACAAACTGCGTATACAGCCATACCGTCTTCACGGCCAACGAAGCCCATGCGCTCGGAAGTGGTAGCCTTGATAGATACGGCATCGATGTCACAACCGATGATATTAGACAGACATTTGCACATAGCAGGGATATGTGGGTTTATCTTTGGACGCTCGGCACATACCGTAGCATCGATGTTTCCTACTCGATAACCCTTTGTTGCTAAGAGGTCAATGGTCTTGCGAAGAATGACCTTTGAGTCCATATCGAGTGTATCAGCAGAGGTGTCGGGGAAATGATAACCAATATCGCGCATATTAGCAGCACCGAGTAGGGCATCACAGATAGCGTGAATGAGTACGTCAGCATCACTGTGTCCAAGGAGTCCAAGGGTATGCTCAATTTTGATACCACCTAAATATAGGTCGCGTCCTTCAACGAGTTTGTGTACGTCGTATCCCATTCCGACACGGAAAGATGGGATGGATAGGGTAGAATTGGTCATATTCTTATATAAGGAGAACCTTCCTGTTACCCTGCAAAGGAGGGGGATGTCTTTACTAAAAGATAAGCAGAAGGTTGATTGAGAGTTAATGCTAAATAATTAATGAATAAGATAAGAAGCGGATAACTAAGTCTGCTCTAATAGTTTCCCATTAGGTTCTCCCCTCCTTCGGAGGGGCTGGAGGAGGTCTTTACCTCCTCTTAAACAAATCTTTTATACCATCCATGTCAAATGATAAAGAGAAACGGAGGGTCTGATCAAGTGGGTTGTTCTTAGCTGTTGCAATAACATATCCAGCATCCAGTGAGAAGACATTCATCTTGAAGCCTGCACCGACAGTGAAGTACTTGCGGTTACCTTTGTTCTCGCTTTCGTGGTGGTAACCAGCACGGAGTGAGAACTTATCATTATAAGTATATTCTGCACCTAAGCTCCACTGAATCTCCTGTAACTCTTCAGAAGCACCATTAGGTGCATCACCGAAGCTCTTGAAGATACCAGAGATAGAAGATACGTCATAGTATTCCTTCTGAAGACGGTTATCATAGTCTACTTGTGTTTCATCAGCTTTGCGCTTTGGATAGGTAGGAACTAATAACTTATTAGCATCAGCAGCAATTGTAAAACGGTTGAATTCATCGATAGGAATCATCAACGAAGCACCTAAACGAAGGTTGGTTGGGATGAATTCAGAGCGATTATCACCACCGAAGGTAATCTTCGAACCAATGTTAGAGATATTCATACCTAAGCCCAACTGGCACTCACGCTCACCAATATTGATATAGTTCTGATAATAGCAAGACAAGTCGGCTGCAAAGGCAGAACCTGGCGCAGTATCATCAGTATAGTTATAGGTAAGGTCAGAGTATATCCAACGTACAGCGGCACCTAATGAGAAATGCTCACTCAACATTAGAGAGTAGGCTACGTCCATTGACATCTCATAAGGGTTTATGGTCATGTTAGATCCGTCAGTCATCTGCACTTCACCCAAAGAGAAGTAGCGCATAGAAGCTGAGACTGCACTGTAATCACCGATACGATAGTAACCAGCAAGATAAGCCAAGTCGATATCACTCACCAACTGACGAAGCCAAGGAGTGTAGTTTAGGGAAACACCAGCACGAGAAATATTAAAAGGATATTTTGCAGGGTTCCAATACTGTGAATTCACATCTGGGTCGGTAGCAGCACCAACATCACCCATACCTGCAGCACGTGCATCAGGAGCGATAGACTGTGAAGTAACAGATGTGTTGACAGGGTTAAAAATGTCTTTCTTATCCTGAGCGAAAGCGGTAGATGAGGCAAATACCGTCAGTGAGAGAATCGCTATACGAAGCTTATTAATCATTCTATTTTAATTGGATTGCTTATTAAATGTTGATATATGGTTTTAAACGTTCGTTCTGTGTTATTTATTGTCTAAGATAATTAGTTTCTTAGCTTTCGATACCTTTGTCGCACCATTACTGCTGAGGCGTACCCGATAGAGGTAGACACCTGTCTTGAGTCTTGCTCCACTCTCAACAGTAAGGTCCCAATTGGCTGTAATGGCATTGCCTGATGCAACACCAGTCTCACTGCGGTGCCATAGGAGGCGGCCGCTCATATCGAATACTTCAATGTCAATATCGACATCTGAACCAATATAGTTGTGCGTAACAATGAATGTCGTCTCTGTCGTGGCAGGATTCTTAGAGGCATTGACACTATAGATTTCTGGTGCCAGTCCTTTTACAACCTTGAACTGTAATGTAACGGTTGAAGGGTTGTTCTGTATGTCCCACGCACGGAACTGCAGAGTGTGTGGTCCCTCAGAAAGCTCTGGCAGACTAAAGCCTGTTGTTCCTGATGTATAGCTACCGAAGTCATATCGGAAGTTATCATTCAGAATATAGGTCTGCGTCAACTTGCCGTCGATGGTCAACTGCATGTCATGTCCGATACCATTACCAGAAGCGTTGATACCATCTTTATCCGTTATCTGTGCAAAGAAGTAAGGAGTACTATTGACCTCACCACCATTGACAAAAGAAGGAGAATTGAGATAAGCATAGATTGATGGACCAATAGAGTCGTTGTATACAATCTCTGAACCATCAATAGTGAAGCCATCTTCATGTCCTTGTGCCATGAGGGTATGGTTGTCGTTAATGGCAGATAGATTCATCAAGCCTGTTCCTGCTGCATAGTTGATGTCACGTGGTACGGCGAAGGTGAATGTAAACTCACCATTCTTGATACTGTCTGTACCATTGTATAGCACCTTCTGCCGGTCATAATATTGGAACGCACTTGCGGATGTATCCTCTTGCTTCTTACAGGTAATAAGTTCTTTTGTGTCACGTACGGTAGCAGTGAGTAGTCCCTTGAAGTCACCTTGCTTACTACCATTCTTTGCAATGTGACCTTTGACAGTTACAATGGAGCCACCTTTGAGTACAACAGAACCTGTCGTACTTGGCGTTTGTCCATTGATTGTCTCCACTTTTACCTCTAATGTTGGGAGGTTCAGTGAGAGAGCTGGGTCGCCTAATAAAGCATATTGCAGTTTATTTGGTGTGAGGTCGCTGTTAGAATTAATCAACTCACATTTAGCTAAACGCTGTGCTTCGCCCAATGTGGTTGGTTTACCATTTGTAAAGCTAAGTACATGCTTGAGGAAGGCGGTATTGATTGCCTTGTTATAATAAGCATATACCGTACGAGTAGTACCCCAGAAAGCAACAGAGCTACCCTTCTTGTTTAGCATTGCTGCTTCACCGATAGTTGGGATAGTACCATCGTATGGCATAATATCACAGCTGGCGGTAATCCAAAGTGGTAGATTAGCGTTGGTAAAGTTGGCATAGTCGTTGAGGCGGAGTACTGCTTCATGAGAGATCTGGTCTTCCTTTCCGTGACCAGCATAATCCATGATAAGTGCACCTTGTGCCTGTTGCTGCTTGATAATAGCACTTACTTCAGGGTAGGTGTTACCGGTTGCAGACGATACACGGGTGTAAGCATCCCACATCACCTTCTTTACTTGATAGTCAGGATAGGTCGACATAATGGTTTCTGCGGTCTCATTGACATCGTGCATGTGGAGATTATTGTTTCCATCATCACCCATGAACATGATAACATTCTCCCAGCTCCCGCCATTCTTGTTCTCAGCATAGCCGATTGTCTTATCGACTAATACCTTTGCATCTGATATCTCTGTCACAGGAAAGCGCCCTACTCCAAGGTCTTCTTTGTCACGTCTTAACAAGTCTCCTCCTTCACCATCGTCCATCAACGTAAACCAACCATCATTGACATAGCAGTCGGTCTCGCTGAATGAGTTTTCACTCTCGTATGCAAGAAGATAGTCATCAGGGTTAAGGTTACGACAAGCACTGGTAACCATACGGTTGTCCCATACGCAGTCGCCAAAGAGTAGGAGCGACTGTGGAAGATTGTTGCTGGTAGCACGGTCGTAAAGCATCTTCATATAACGGCGGTAAGCCATTGCATCAGGTGT
>ERZ1674276.103-NODE-103-length-16635-cov-4.646743_pt1 | contig 16635 bp, 16 predicted proteins | sample MGYA00581194_ERZ1674276 | MGnify/ENA primary metagenome ERZ1674276 (study PRJEB41354, sample SAMEA4873337) | human saliva metagenome | biome: human-associated habitat [ENVO:00009003]; feature: mouth environment [ENVO:08000002]; material: saliva material...
TTCGCGCCGTTCTTACGACGATCGCGACGCTTACGACCCCGCTTCGACATGTCATACTCCTTGGGTTGTTGTCCAGACTGAAGCATTTTTGCACACATTGCCTCAAAGCACCAAGGCACACCGCCTCCTCGGCGACGAAGTTCACCGCGAGAAGGACCCGTGGCACCGCCTCGGCCTCGAAAGCTCCCGGAGAAAAACGCGGGCATGCGGCGCTGCCCCTCCCGGGGTGCGGGAGGCGCAGGACGCCACGGCGCATGCCCCCGCCTCCCGGGTGCACAGCCTGGGCGATCCGGCAATGCGTGCGGCGTCCGGGCCTCTGGGCGTCAGTGCCAGGCCACGGACACGGTGGTGAGGGAGGCGACGATGCGGGCGCGCAGCTGGGGCGGGGCTTCCTCTGCCTCGAAGCAGTCGCGCAGCACGACCCTCAGGTGGCGTTCGGCGTCGAGGGCGTCGGCGCAGTGCGGGCAGGACGCCACGTGTGCGCGCATGAGGGCGCGGGCGCGGGCATCGGGGCCGGGGACCGCCCCCTGGTCAATGAGGGTGGTGCGCTGGTCGCACTCTTCGCAGTCAATGAGGGTATACAGGGCGTCAAGGACCTGCTGGCAGGTCACGGTCGCGTTCACTTCGCCCCTCCGATTCCGTATTCCGCGGCGACGTCAGCCAGGGAAGCGCGCAGGTTCTTGCGTGCCCTGTTGAGGCGGCTCATGACGGTCCCCATGGGAACTCCTAGTTCTTCGGCGATTTCCTTGTAGCTCATCCCTTCAACGTCGGCCATGAGGACAACCATCCGGTGTTCCTCGGACAGCGAATCGAGTGCCTCGCGCAGCTGCGTGGAGGGCAGCGCCTCGAGGGCTTCGACTTCCGCCGACTTCAAGCCCGACTCAGCGTGGGAGGCGGCCTCGGCCAGCTGCCAGTCTTCAACCGTGTCGGTGGAGGCCCGCTTGGGGGAGCGCTGGGCTTTGCGGTAGCCGGTGATGTAGGTGTTCGTAAGGATCCGATAGAGCCATGCCTTGATGTTTGTTCCCGGCTTGTACTGGTGGAACTTCTGGTAGGCCTTCAGGTAGGTCTCCTGGACCAGGTCCTCGGCGTCGGCTCGGTTGCGCGTCATGCCGAGCGCCGCCCCGAAGAGCTGGTTCATGAGGGGCATGGCCTCGTCCATGAAGCGTGCCTGGAGCTGGGCGTCGTCCTCGGTTGACGAGGCAGGAGCCTGGGTGGTCGCCGCTGGCGTCGGAGCGTGGGTCGTCGTGTCCATCGCCTCCCAGCGTAGCCTCGTGGGCATGCGGTGGGTATTGGGAGGATGACGAGGCGATCATACTGAGGGGAACGCCTCACGAGGCACTTTATTCCACAACCACCATGAGTGTGCGTTGCAACACTTTATGCTCGTTGGATGGGGCGAGTGTGGCCATTCGGCTTCCGGAAGGCGGCGCGGTGACGAACAATAGGGATATGAATATGCTGCGTGTCATCGCCCGTCCCCTGCTCGCCGCCCCGTTCATCGCAGACGGGGTCGATGCTCTCACGCATCCCCGCCATCACGTGGAGCGCGCCGCGGGCGTCCGCCCGCTGCTCGACAAGGCGACCGACGCTGCGGGCCTGGAGCCCCTGACGGATGACCAGTTGGCCGTGGCGACCCGCGTGGCGGGCGCGGTGACGCTGTTTGCCGGACTGCGTTTCGCGATCGGACGTCACCCGAGGCGCAGCGCGCTGACCCTGGCCGCCATTGGCGCACCGATGGCGCTCGTGGGTGCCCCCATCTGGGGCGGCACGGGTCACCTGACGAAGGAGCAGATCAAGCGCCGCCGCTACCGCACCCTGTACAAGCTGGGCGTCACCGGCGGCGTCCTGATCGCGTCGACCGACCGGGTGGGTCAGCCCTCCGCGTCGGTCGCTCGGGCGCTTCGCCGCGACCAGCGCCGGGCGGTTGCCGCCGCCGAGGCGGCTGTCACCGCGCGCCTGAGCGGCACCGCTTCGTGACCGCCTCCCCATGGCGGGCGCCGGTCGCCGACTCGCCCGTGGATGCAACGGTCGCGATTCCCGGTTCGAAGTCCATCACCGCGCGCGCCCTCTACCTGGCCGCCGTCGCCGAGGCCCCCTCCCTGGTGACGGGGGCGCTGGACGCGCGCGACACGCGCCTGTTCGCGGACGCGCTTGAGGTGATGGGCGCGCGCATCGAAGACGCGGGCGACGGGGCGCTGCGCGTCACGCCGATGTCGCTTCCTCCTCGCGGCGGGCGCATCGAGTGCGGCCTGGCGGGGACCGTCATGCGGTTCCTCCCTCCCCTGGCCGCCCTGTCAGCGGAGGAGACTCTCTTCGACGGGGACAAGCAGGCGTATGCGCGCCCCCTGGGTCCCCTCCTGGATGCGCTCGTCCGGATGGGCGCGTCGGTCACCTACCATGGGGAGCGCGGGCACCTGCCCTTCTCTATCCGGGGGCCGCTGCGCACGCCGCTCGGCGCGCAGGCCTGGGTGGATTCGTCGTCCTCCTCGCAGTTCCTTTCCGCGCTCCTGCTTGTCTCTCCCCTCGTGGGAGATCCTCTCTTCGTGTCGGCGCCGGGGGTGATCCCATCGATGCCGCACGTGGAGATGACGCTGGCGTCCCTGGCGGGCGCGGGCATCGACCTGGAGGTCGTGGACGAGGGACGCGCGGACCTGTCGACCTGGCACGTGTTCCCGTCTCGACCACGAGGCGGCGAGATCAGGGTCGAACCGGACCTGTCCAACGCCGGTCCGTTCCTGGCCGCCGCGATGATCACGGGCGGTCGCGTGCGGATCCCGGCGTGGCCGGGGGCGACCACCCAGGCGGGCGACGCCTGGCGGGCGCTGCTGGGCCACATGGGCGCGACCATCACCCTGGACGAGGAGGGCCTGACCCTCACGGGTCCGGGCGCCGGAAACTACCCGGGCATCAAGGCGACCATGGCCGAGGTCGGAGAGCTCACCCCCACCCTGGCCGCGATCTGCGCCTACGCCTCCACGCCCTCGCACCTGAGCGGCATCGCGCACCTGCGCGGCCACGAGACCGACCGCCTGGCGGCGCTGGTCGCTGAGATCAACCGCGCGGGCGGGCAGGCCGAAGAGACCGAGGACGGCCTCGTCATCACGCCGCGCCCGCTCCACGCCGCGCAGATTCGTTCCTACGCGGACCATCGCATGGCGACGTTCGGCGCAATCCTGGGCCTCATCACCCCCGGCATCACGGTTGACGACATCGCGTGTACCTCCAAGACGCTGCCCGGCTTCGCGGCCATGTGGGACTCCCTCCTGAGCGCCGACGGAACCGGGAACGCCCGGGACACGCGAGCCTCGTCGCGCCTGGAGGAGCAGTGATGGCGCGCCGAGACACGGGTACCGACGACCCGCGCGTGCGCGTGCGCGCGGGCAAGGGGTCGCGCCCGCGCACGAAGGACCGTCCCGACTGGTCCTCCAAGCCTCTGGGCCGCGTCGTCGGGATCGACCGGGGGCGCTACCAGGTGAGCCTGGAGGCGGACGGGACCCGGGTGGTCGCGGTGCGCGCCCGGGAACTGGGGCGAGGCGCGGTCATCATGGGTGACCGGGTTCGTCTCACGGGAGACCTGAGCGGGCGCGCGGACACGCTCGCGCGCATCGTCGCGGTCGAGGAACGTTCCTCCGTGCTGCGCCGTTCCCTCGAGGACGCCCCCGATCAGCGCGGGGAGAAGGCGATCGTCGCGAACGCGGACATGATGTGCATCGTCGTGGCGCTGGCGGATCCGCCGCCGCGCACCGGCATGATCGACCGCTGCCTGGTCGCCGCCTACGAGGCAGGCCTCTCCCCCGTCCTCGTGCTGACGAAGGCGGACCTGGCCAGCGCCGACGAGCTGATCGCCGCCTACGAGGACTTCGACGTGCGCGTGGTGTTCACGAGCGCCGCGGCCGGGGAGGCCGACCCGGGCGTCGCCGAGCTGCGGATCCTCCTGGCCGGCCACTGGTCGGTGCTGGTGGGACACTCCGGGGTCGGCAAGTCGACGCTCATCAACCTGCTGGTTCCGGGCGCGGGCCGCGCGACGGGGCACGTGAACGAGGTGACGGGGCGCGGACGCCACACGTCGACCTCGTCCGAGGCCTTCGAGTTGGACGGGGGCGGCTGGATCGTGGATACGCCCGGCGTGCGTTCCTTCGGCCTGGGGCACGTGAGCGTCGCCGACGTGCTGGGGGTCTTCCCGGACGTCGCCGGCGCCGCCGCCTGGTGTCTGCCTCTGTGCTCGCACGCCACCTCCGAGCCCTCGTGCGCGCTTGACGCCTACGCGCGCGCCACCGGGCCTTTCGCACTCGACGAGGCCGGGGGCGGGGACGCGGATCAGGTGCGCCGCGAGCGCGCCTCCCGGGTGGCGTCGGTGCGCAGGCTCCTGGAGGCGGTGGCGACCGCCGAGGCGGCGAGCAAGGCGGCTCGCTGAGAATTCTTGAGACGAAAGCCCTTGACAACATCCCCCCCGGGCGGACAATTGGAGGATAGCGAAGGTCGCTATCTCTCACTGACAAGGTCGTGATCGCTATGTCCGCCATTGGGCGTTACCTTATCGGTAACACCACGGGGCTTACACGGGTCGACAAGGCCCTCCGCTACATGTTCTTCGCGCTGGTCGTCGGCACGGCCATCTATTCGGTCGGCGGCACCTTTTTCGGGAGAGACAATCGGCTGAACGACTACATGCTCGCCATGTCCACGGCCCTCATCGCTTCTCTGTCACCAGGCTTCTCGCGTCCGATTCCGAGCGCACACCGGGCGCTGCGAGCCTGCGAGTGGGTGGTGATGGGCTGCGCCCTCGTGTGCAACGCCGCTGTCATCACCGGGGATGTCACGGACGCAGGCAACAACCCTGCCCCGTTTAACGTGGCGACAAACGTTGCCCTGGGGGCCGAGTTCTTCACCCTCTGTTTCTTTACGGTGCTCCTCGTTTCCAAGGAACGCGCCCGGAGGCGCGGGCTCATTCCCCCGCGCAGCTAAGCACACCCTACCCCTCACACTGTCACCGATTGCAGCCAGCTCTCATGAGTCAGCGAGGGAGGGACGTTGTACCCTGGGCCCAGATAGAGCGGAGACCGTGTCAATCCACACCAATCCCACGCACAGCGCACGGACGGCGAGAGTAAGCTCTCGTTGCGCTCAGCGCTGGAAGCGGCGCACGAAGTTACGCAGGATGAGGCGGGAGGGGCCCGTGTCCACGGTGGCGACCTGGGCGCGGATCGCCTCGGCCTTCTCGGCCGGATAATAGCGGTCGGCGTACTGATCGATGCGGATGGTCACGCCCTCCAGGTCCATCTCGGGATGGAACTGGGTCGCCCATGCGGCCTCGCCGACGCGCACCATCTGGATGGGGGTGGCGTCCCCCGCCAGGAGCACCTGCATGCCGGGCGCCAGCTCGCGCACGGCCTCGTGGTGACCCACGTAGGCGTGGAAGCGGTCGGGGGTGCCCTCCAGCAGGGGGTCCTCGCGCCCCGCGTCGGTCTTCGTCAAGGCGATCCCGCTGATGTCCTCACCGTGCTGGGTGTCGAGGACACCGCCCAGGTGCAGGGTGAGGGTCCCCAGGCCGTAGCACAGACCCAGGACCGGGAAGGACTCGGCCAGGGCGCGGTCGTAGAAGGAACGCAGCCATGCCTCGGCGCGCACCTGCCGCGCTTCCTTGAGGTGATCATCGGCACCCGCGTCCCACGGGGATCCGCACACGAAGGCACCGGAGTAGTCCGACAGGTCCAGCTCCGGCAGGTCCCGCTCAATGCGCACCCGGCGCACGCCTTCCTCCGACAGGCCACAGAACCGTGGAAGGTCGGCGCTCTCCGAACTCAGGACGGGGCCGTCATCGCGCGAGGTCAGCATCAGGAAGGGCTTCGTCATGCTCCCCATGCTATCGGCTGGCACCGAGCTCGCACCGGGTGTCCACGTTCCAAGCCTGCGTGACACCACCGGGGCTCAGGACTCACGAGGCCGCCGGAATTCCCACGCTCCCGCGCGCGGGACGCAGATGCGGGTCCACTCTGCCACACTGGGATCATGCTGATTCTGCACACCTCCGACTGGCACCTCGGACGCACCCTGCACGGCGCACCCCTGGGGGACAGCGCGGACGCGTTCATCGACTGGCTGGTCGCTCTGGTTGGCGAGCGCCGCGTGGACGCCGTCTTAATCTCGGGAGACGTCTTCGACCGGGCGGTGCCGCCCGTCGACGCGCTGGCGCGGATGCGTCGGGCGCTACGCGAGCTGACGGCCATCACGACGGTGATCCTGACGTCGGGCAACCACGACGGGGCGGCGCGCCTGGGCCTCTTCGCGGACATGCTCTCCCCGTCGCTGCACGTGGTCACCGACCCCGAGGCCATCGGCAGCGCCGTCGAGGCCGGGGGCGCGCTCGTGTACCCGATGCCCTACCTGGAGCCGGACCTGGTCCGCCAGGCGCTCTCCGACCTGGAGCCCGACGGCGAGTCGGGCGCCGCCCCTCCCCTTCCACGCTCCCACCAGGCGGTCATGGCTGCGGCCCTGCGTCGCGTCCGCCAGGACCTGTCGGCCCGGCGCGAAGCGGGCGATCAACGCCCCGCGATCGCGATGCCGCACGCGTTTGTCACGGGCGCGCATCCCTCAGATTCTGAGCGCGACATACAGGTTGGGGGCGTTCCCTCGGTGTCCGCCGACCTTTTCGACACGCTCGGGGGCGAGGCCCCCCTGGCCCACGGCCTGGACTACGTGGCGGCCGGGCACCTGCACCGCCCGCAGGACGTGGCTGGCGCCCACGTCCCGATCCGCTACTCGGGTTCGCCCATCGCGTACTCCTTCTCCGAGGCCGGCTCTCCCAAGTCTGTGACCCTGGTGAGGACCGACGACACGGGCGTGGCGAGCATCGACGTGGTGCCGATCCCGACGCTGCGCGCCGTCGTCGTCCTGGAGGGGACGATGGAGGAGCTGCTGGCACGCGCGCCCCACCAGGACGGGGACGCCTACGCGTCGGTGACGGTGACGGATCCGGCGCGCCCCGAGCGCATGGTGGCGCGCATCCGCGAGGTCTACCCCTTCGCGCTCGTCGTCGTTCACCGTCCCTCGCGGGCTCCGTCCCTGGCTCCGGCGCGGGCCTTAGCGGCCTCCCGTGACCCTCGCGAGGTCACGGAGGAGTTCTACGAGGCCGTGGGGGGACGCCCGCTGGATGCCCGGGAGCGCGCGCTCGCCCAGGACGTGTGGGCTGCTCTTCGCCGGAAGGAAGCATCGTGAAGATCCGCTGGCTGCGTATCACGGGAATCGGCCCCTTTGCGGGCACTCACAGGGTCGATTTCTCGGCCTTCGAGGACTCGGGGCTCTTCCTGCTGGATGGTCCCACGGGGTCGGGCAAGTCCACGCTGATCGACGCGATCACCTTCGCCCTGTACGGGGACGTGGCGCGCACGAAGGACGCGTCGAAGGATCGCCTGCGCTCGAACCACATCGGAGATGAGGACCCCTCGGAGGCGGACCTCGTGTTCGAGGTCGGCTCCGGAATTTACCGGGTGAGCCGCACCCCCGCCTACACGCCGATCGGCAAGAAGTCACAGCGCAATTCCCGCGCCTCCCTCACGCGCGTCGTGGAGGATCCGAGTGCGCCCGACGGGTGGCGCACCGTCGAGGCGATCGCGTCGGGACCGCGCGACGTCGGCTACGAGATTCCCCGAGTCGTCGGGCTGGACAAGGACCAGTTCCTACAGACGATTGTGCTCCCGCAGGGGAAGTTCTCCCAGTTCCTGACCTCCACGTCGGATGCTCGCGAGCAGATCCTGCGCGACATCTTCGACACGCAGATCTATGTCGACTTTTCCAAGGCCCTCACCGAGGCGGCGGCGGCGTCCAAGCGCGGCATCGAGGAACGTCGCGCCGCGGCGGTCGGCGCCCTTGAGCAGATGCGCTCGCTCGCCGCTTCGCTCGCGGAGCACGACGGCGAGCCATGCGATGAGGAAGCCGCGGGCGCCGCCTCCGAGACGCCCTCGTTGCACGGGCAAGCCAACACGCTCGACGCGAGCGCGCAGGACCCCGCCCCCGTGCGGCGCTGGGCAGACCGCGCGTGCCGCGACGCCCGCGCAGCGCACGAACGGGCGCAGGCCGACGCCCTGGACGCCGCGAACCTGGCCCGCGAGGCCGCCCAAGCCCTGGATCGGGGCCGGGCATTGGCCGCCGACCGGGCCGAGCACGCGCGCACAACGGCGAGACTGGAGCAACTGCAGGGAGCCGAGCCGCAGATCGACGCCCTGCGCTCGCGAGCATTCGACGCCCGTCGGGCGCTCGCCGTCGCGCCCTACGCCTCCTCCGCGGCCTCCTCCGCGCGCCGCCTGGAGGAGGCCGCCGACCAGGTTGTGTCCTGCGCCCGAGGCCTCGCCGCCGAGGAGGACATCCCCCTCAGCTCGCAGGATCTCACGCTGGAGGTCGTAGCCGATCTTCTCGCACGCGCTCACGCGTTGAGAGACGAGGCGACGCGCACTCTCGGCGCCCTTGAGGCCACCCTCGTCCAGGAGCGTTCCCTGCCGGGCCTCGCCGAGGAGATTTCCGCGCTGGAGGAGAGTCACCGAGGAGCGCTCGCAGCCGTCGCTACCCTCGAGTCGCAGCGCGATACCCTGCCCGCGGTGATTGAGCGGGCGCAGGCCTCGCTCACGCTCATGCGTTCGGACGCCGACGCCCTGCCCGACAAGCGAGCCGCGCTGCATGCGCTGGACCGGCGCCTCGAGGCTTCGCGGCAGGCCGATCTGCTGCGCGCCGCCCTGCCGGGGGCTTCCGAGGAGCTGCGCGAGGCCACGGCGGGGGCCAAGCTCGCCAACGCCGCCGCAGCCGACGCTCACGACCTGTGGATTGCGCAGAGCGCCTCGGCGATCGCGCGCGAACTGGAGGACGAGGTTCCCTGCCCCGTGTGCGGCTCTCCCGACCACCCCTGCCCTGCTCCTCCGCTTGACGGGGAGATCACGCGCGAGCAGGTCGCCGACCTTGACCGTGCGCGTGATCGGGCCGAGGACGCTCTGCGTGACGCTCGTTCCACCCATCAGGACATGGTGCGCCGCATCGCGCAGCTCAACGAGGCGGCCGCGGGGCCGACAGCTCTGCTGGAAACCCAGCGCGACCAGGCGGCCGTGGAGGTTGCCGCGCTCGACGCGCTCAAGCCCCGAATCGCGAGCCTCGAAGAGGACCTGGCGCAGGTGCGCGAACAGCTCGACGGAATCACGGACGAGCTGACGCGCGCACGCGAAAGGGCGGCCTCCCTGGCTTCCCAGCTGGCAGAGCGCCGATCCGCCCTCGCCCACACCCAGCGCCACGTGGAGGGCGAACGGCAGGGCTTCCCCTCCCTGGAGGCGCGCGCCGCGCACCTCGATCAGCGCGCCCAGCGGGCCGCATCCACGATCGGCGCGTGCTCCGACTGGGATGGCGCCCGGAGAGCACACGACGAGGCTCTCCGTTCCCTCGCACGCGCCCTGGAGTCCCAGGAGCTCGCCTCCGACACGTGGGAGCGCCTCCTCCTGACGCGCGAGGAGGTTGACGCGCTCGAGACACGCATCAACGAGCATGAGAAGGAGCTGTACGCGACCCGCGACGCGCTCACCTCCGACAGGCTCACCCGGGCCGCGGCCTGCCCCGAACCCGACATCGCGGCCCTCGCCGAGGCCTCGCAGCGCGCCGGAGACGCCAGCGCCGAGGCCACCCGGCGGGCCGGCAGACTCGAGCAGCATTGCGCGCAGCTTGACGCCGCCCGCGAGAGCCTTGGCGCCTCGCTCGCCGCGCTCGCCGACGCACGCGAGCAGGCCGGTCCGATTCGGCGCCTCGCGGATATCGCGTCGGCGTCGGGGCCAGAAAACCTGGTGTCCACGCCCCTGTCCGCGTGGGTTCTCATCGCGCGTCTGGAGGAGGTTCTCGCGTCCGCCAATCCGCGCCTGGCGGCCATCTCCTCGGGACGCTACGAGTTGGTCGCCGTGCCCGATGACGGCACGACCTCACGCAAATCCGGCCTGGGGCTGGCGGTCATCGACCACGACACGGACTCGGTGCGCAGCCCCCGGACCCTGTCGGGTGGGGAGACCTTCTACACCTCCCTCGCCCTGGCCCTCGGCCTCGCGGACGTCGTGTCGGCCGAGGCCGGAGGCGTTGAACTGCGCACAATGTTCATCGACGAGGGCTTCGGGTCCCTTGACTCGCACACGCTCTCGCTGGTGATGGCGCAGCTGCAAGCATTGCGCTGCGCGGGCCGGACGGTCGGGGTGATCTCTCACGTGGAGGACATGGCCACCCAGATCGCGGATCAGATCCAGGTGCGTCCGCTGGGCGAACACGGTTCGACGCTTCGCGTGCGCGCCTAGCTCGCAGGCGCGAGCGCCCCGGGCGGGGTTATCCGCGGTGCAGGTCCAGGAGGGATGGCCGCTCGGAGGTGTCGAACCACGCCAGCGACGAGTCCCACAGGTCGGCCACGGCGCGGTCGGCCTCTTCCTGGGTGCTCGCGGCCAGCACCGCGCGTGCGGCCGGGGCAGCGTCGGGCAGGTCCGCGAGGATAGCCGCCACGTCCGACCAGGTGTACTCAAAGGCCGGGGCGGCATGGATCCGGCTGCTCAGTTCCCGCCCGGTTTCGAGGACCTCACCGGCGGGCGTATCGACCGCGAGCACGACCCTGGCCGCCCGCGCGTTGGCCTCCCGGGCGAGCTCAAGGGACATGAGGGCGGCCTCAGTGACAGCGTCGTCTTCGAGCACCTCAACGTCGTCGGCGCTCATCGCACCATCGGGCAGGCACAGCACGCAGCCGCGAACGGGGGGCAGCGGGACGGACAGCTCGGACAGGAGGGCAGGAACGTAGACGCGCATGGTCACAGTGTAGGCAACCACTGCCCCACAATCGTCTCCAACGCATCGGTGGCGGCGCAACGGGTTCCGTTTTCTCCCAGTGCCTTGCCCCGCAGGCAGGCTCGCGCAACCCCGGGGTCTTCCGGGACGACGTGGAAGATGCAGTCGGGCATGAAGGCGCCGATCGCCGTCTGGAGGGAGGCCAGCGGACGCGGACCAATCGCGTCGGTGCTGACTCGATTGACGATGATCTCGACGGGCGTGTCACTGTCCTGCTGCTCCCACCAGCGCGCCACGTGGGACAGGCGGTTGATGCCGACGATGTCCCCGCGGGCGACGACGATGATCCGGTCTGCTGCCGCGAGGACGCCCGTGCTCGCGTCGTCCCGGTTGGCTCCGCGCCCGGGCTTGTCCAGGGAGGTGGCGGCGACGTCGATGACGCTGTATCGCGCGCCACGGCGCGCCGCCGCGACGATCGCCGCGATACCGCTGCGGCTGACCTCTCGCCAGCGGTGCGGGGTTGCGAGGCCGGTGATGATGGAGAGGTTGCGGGCACGCTCCAGGCTCGCGGCGGCCACGTCCTGCGGGGTGATCGTCCCGCGCGACGCCGCGCGAGCGAGCACGGAGAGGCCAGAGGCGTGGACGGGAAGTCCGAGCAGGTGCGCGACGGTGGGATTGCCCGTGTCGGCATCCACGAGGAGGGTGGGAGCAGTGCGGGCGAGAATCGTGGCGATTCCGGCCGCGAGCGTCGTGCGTCCGGGTGCTCCCGACGTGCCCCACACGGCCAGCACCGATCCCGGGGGCGAGGGAGGGCGCGCCGGAGCCGACGGGCAGGTCGGCGCAGCGGACACGCGCGGGGTCTTCGTCGCCGCGATGAGGGAGTTGACGACCTGCTCGGGGCTTCCGGGAGCCGCAACCGAGGCGACCCCCAGCGCGCTCAGCCTGGCTCGGTCGCCGTGTGGGGCCAGGGCTATCACCGACATGCCGGATTCGCGTAGGGACTGGATGGCCTCGGCGGTCAGGTCCGGATCGGCACCGTCGACGACAGCGAGGTCGGCGACTCCGGCGCGCGCCGCCGCGATCACCTCCGCGAGGTCGGCGCAGCGCCGGACGATGGCGAGCGTGTCCGAGCGGGCTTGGATCGCCTGGATGATGGGGGCTTCGTATCGCTGGTCGACCAGGAGCGCGACCCCGTGGATGGTGCTCACGGCGACCCAACCGGGACGGCCGCCAGGGAGTCGGCGGAGGTCTGAGCAGCGAGGAGGGCCGGAACCGAGCCAGCGTCGGCCAGGATCTCGATGCGTTGTCCCCGGCGCGCCTGGGAGGACGAGGCATCCATGACGCGCACGAAGGTGAAGGTTCCCTCGATCTCCCGCGCTTGGTTGTCGGCTTGGTTCGGGCTACGAGTGGGGGTCGCCCACAGCCGCAGCCGCGTCCCATCGGCGACGCCGTCGGGGAGGCCCGCGCTGACCGTGACGGCGACTCGGAGCACGGAGGCCTCGGTCCCATTCCCGTCCGCGTCGGCGAGGTCCTCACGCATGATGAGCTGACCGGGAGTCAGCACGCGCGCCGCTCGGCTTCCCGCGGGGACCTCGGAGCTGGGAGCGTAGACGGAGGGGTTGACGCGCAGGACGACCTCTTTGACGTTGTCTGCGGTGATGGCCTCGCCGGGAGCGATGGTGGTCGTCACCGAGTAGACGCGGCTCCCTCCCCGAAGGAGGCCGCTGAGGGCACTAAAGGCGATGACGGACGCGACGACGAGGACCACTCCGACGACGAATCGGCGGTCGATCTTCCCGGGGATGCGCGTCGGAATCGACACTGATGCGGAGACGCGTTTCACTCTTCTATGATGCACGCTCGATCGAAAAAACGGAAGGTTGTTGAATATCCATTGTAATCAACCGCCCGTATCGATTGAATCACACGCCAAAAATTGTCGACTCAAACCAAACAAACAGAACGAGGCCAACTGATACCATGTTGTCATGGCAACACGATTCCTCACTCTCGCTGACGTCGCCGAGACCCTGAATCTCACCATGTCAGCCACCCGCGCCCTCGTTTCCTCCGGCGAACTGCCCGCAATCCAGGTGGGCGGCAAGCACGTATGGAGGATCGAAGAGTCCGTCCTGGAGCAGTTCATCCAGGACCAGTACGTGGCCACGCGCGAGCGCCAGAAGGCCGAACGCGCCCACTAGTCGCACGACCAGCGCTGGCCAAGAACACGGAGTCGACGAAGCCCCGCGAGCGCCAGCGAGATGACCACCTCGCGATGGTCGTCGCGCCCGTCATCGCTGAGCGACCCCCCATCGAGGATCAGATCAACGTGGTCGGCAAAGACCGCGTCAATCACCCCCCGATGGTCCCCGGCGTCGGACTCGATGACGACGCCGACTCCGCACGCCCCAAGTTCGCGCAGGACGTGCCCGACGCCCACGCCCGCACGCACGCCCCCTTCGCGGACCGCGCTGCGCCCGAGCGGCCACGCACCGACGATGGCCGCATGCATCACGAGGCTGTCCCCCTCGCCACCGCGGACCAGAATCCACGTCCGCGTCGAGTCGAGGATCGTTCCGGTAACGACGCCGCCTCCGCGCAGCATGAGAGTGACGGAACCATCGGATCCGGCAAGCCTCGCCGACAGGGTGACCGAGGCTCGTTCAGCATCGGTGAGCTCGTCGATAAGGTCCTCGAGTTCGCGCTCGCGAGCCTCATCGAATCGCGCTTCGAGTTCGGCAAGGAATCCTGACATGTCCATGTTCCTACGATGCCACACTCACCACCGCGACCGGGCCATATCACATTAAGAGATACAAACTGTAATGGATTGACATTGACAGCTGCATCGGTCATAGTTGTCCTATCGAATCCGTCCACTCGATGAAGAGTTCACCATGACACACGATTCACCCCATCGATTCAGCCAGCCGCAGCTCGGCGACGCTTTCCTGTGGCTCGTCGGTGCGCCGCTTGCCATTCTCGACGCCCTCTACCTGATTCACCTCGCTCCCCCACTCTCCCGGGCGCAACCCGAGGCGCTCGCGATCTGGGTCCTCGGACTCGGAGCGTTCGCCCTCCTGGCGTGGAGCCTGGCGTGTTCGGCGTGCGCTCACCTCGCGCTCCTGCGTATCGCCCCGCCCGCCCTGCGCCGGGCGGCACATTCGCTCGTTCGACGCTTCGGCACGGGACTGTCGCGTTCGCTGCTGGCCAGGGCGGGGGCCAGCGCGCTCATCGGATCCTCCCTCGTGGCCGTCGCTCCCTTCGCCGCCCTCGCGACGCCGCTTGAGACAGCGACCGGGGTCTCGCTGACGTGGGCCGACGCGCCGGGCGCCGCCGACGGCGCCACGCCCTCGCCAGCGGAGTCCACGGGCGGCGACCACGGGGCACCTGCCGCCCCCTCCCCCAACGCTGCGACTCAGGTCACGGTCGCGCCGGGAGACTCCCTCTGGTCGATTGCCTCCGCGTTGAGCCCGGGCGCAGACGATGCTCGCATCACCGAGGCATGGCACGCGATCCACGCCGAGAACGCGGCGAGCATCGCAGACCCCTCACTCATTTACCCCGGCCAACGCCTCACCATCCCCCAGGACTTGCCATGAGCACGCAGATCGCTCCCCGGCCACGGACGACCCGGCAACCGTCGCGTCGCCCCGTCACCGGCCCATCCCCCTCCCGTCCCACTCCCGTCTCGCCCTTCCGTTTTGGGCGCGACTCGTGCCTGCCCGCCACCGTGCGAGACGTATCGGAGCAGGTCCGCGATCCCCTTGGCCTCCGCGCCGAGCTGCCGGATCCGGGCGCCTGGGCGGCCACCCTCGCGCGCGCCATCGTCGAGGTCGTCACGGGCGCGAGGCAGGCGCAGCAGCTTCGCCGCTGGCTCCTGCCCGAGATCTACGCCGCCCTCGTCGCCGTTCGCCTGAGCCCGTGCGCGCGCGGCACCAACCCCGTCCACGTTCGCACCTGTCCCATTGACGACAGGCGAACGGAGGTGGCCGTGATCGTCTCCACCGCCTCCCGCACCTACGCGCTGGCTCTGCGACTCGAAGAATACCGGGGCCGCTGGATGACGACCGCTCTCGAGCTCGCATAGGACCCCATCCGACCACCTCACCGGACAGGAATGGGTGCACTGACGGGAGTGAGGGGATCGCGTCAGATCCCCTCACTCCCGTGACAACGTTTAGCGGCGGCGACGCTTCTTGGCGGCCCGACGCTCGGCGCGATTACCCTTCGGCGCGCCAGCGGAGGAGTCGCTCCCCTCGGCGGACGAGTAGGTCACGCGAGTCGGCGCCTTCTCCCGGCCCACGTTGCCCATGACGGAGCGGGCGTGAGCGACGGCCTCGCGCGCCGCCTCGGCGGCGGCAGAATCGAGTGCGGCGACCTCTTCGACGCTGGGTTCGCTGGCCGCGGCCTCAGAGGGGGCGAGTGTCGCATGGGCGATCGACCCGCCAGCCTGCTCCTCGGCGGAGGCCAGCGCGCGTTCGAATTGCTTGGCGAAGCTAAAGACCTGCTGGACCGATTCCTCACGGATGCGCTCCACCATCGCCTGGAACATCTGCGCACCCTCGTCCTTGTACTCGACGAGCGGGTCGCGCTGGCCCATCGCACGCAGGCCGATGCCTTCCTTCAGGTAGTCCATCTCGTACAGGTGCTCACGCCAGAGACGGTCCACCACGGAGATGACGACGCGGCGCTCGAGGGCGCGCATGGGTTCATCCCCCAGCTGGGCCTGCGCCAAGGGATTGGCATTCAGGCGATCCTCGGTGTCGGCGTACACCGCGTGAATGTCTCCGATCAGCTCGTTGACCAGGTCATCGCGAACCAGCGAGGACGCTCCGCCGTGCTCTTCCTGGACTTCCTCGATCGACACCGACGGCGGGTAATAGCCGCGCAGATTCTCCCACAGGGCCGGCAGATCCCACTCGTCAACCGGCTTGTCCGCAATGGCCTCGTCGACCAGACCGGTGACAAGCGACTCCATGAACGAGCGCAGCTGGGGGGCCATGTCCTCGCCCTCCAGGACCTTGCGGCGCTCCCCGTAGATCGTCTCGCGCTGACCCGTCATCACATCGTCGTACTTCAGGACGTTCTTGCGGATCTCGAAGTTGCGTGCTTCGACCTGGTGCTGCGCCGACGCGATCGACCGCGACACCATGCGGTTCTCCAGGGGCATGTCCTCCGGGTAGGCGCCCGAGGCCATGATGCGCTGAGCCATGCCCGAGTTGAACAGACGCATCAGGTCGTCCTCCATGGACAGGTAGAAGCGGGACTCACCGGGGTCACCCTGACGTCCGCTACGACCGCGCAGCTGGTTGTCGATGCGCCTCGACTCGTGCCTCTCGGATCCCAGCACGTACAGTCCGCCGAGCTCGCGGACCTCTTCGCGCTCCGCCTCAACAGCTTCCTCCGCGGCCTGGAGCGCCTTGGGCCACGCCTCCCGGTACTCCTCGGCGTTCTCCTTCGGGTCGAGTCCCTCCGCCTCGAGGTTTGCCTGAGCGAGGAACTCGGAGTTTCCTCCCAGCATGATGTCGGTTCCTCGGCCCGCCATGTTGGTGGCGACCGTGACCGCTCCCTTGCGCCCGGCCATGGCGACCACGGCCGCCTCTCGGGCATGCTGCTTGGCGTTGAGGACCTGGTGGGGAATATGCTTCTTCTTCAGCATCTGGGACAGAAGTTCGGACTTCTCCACCGACGCGGTACCGATCAGGACCGGCTGGCCGGCCTCGTGGCGCTTGGCGACGTCCTCGATGATCGCGTTCAGTTTGCCGGCCTCCGTCGGGTAGACAAGGTCGGGCTGGTCCTTGCGGATCATCGGCTTGTTCGTGGGGATCGGGATGACGTCGATCTTGTAGG
>ERZ1674276.104-NODE-104-length-16623-cov-4.777945_pt1 | contig 16623 bp, 21 predicted proteins | sample MGYA00581194_ERZ1674276 | MGnify/ENA primary metagenome ERZ1674276 (study PRJEB41354, sample SAMEA4873337) | human saliva metagenome | biome: human-associated habitat [ENVO:00009003]; feature: mouth environment [ENVO:08000002]; material: saliva material...
TCGCACCGCCCGGCCTGTGGTGCCCCAAGTCGGGCTTGAACCGACGACCGACGGTTTCGGGGTCGCCCACGCCTTCGTCTTGCTGGCGGCCCTACTGATCGTCCGCGCTTTTGCCCATTTGCCAGCATTGCCGGGTGCGCCAGCGTTGCCGATTGGTCCGGCACGGCTGGCATTGTCACGATTGCCAGCAATACGGATGGTTCCTTCTGCTTTCCATTCAGGTGGGAGTGTTGAACATGAGCACTACTCAGCATCATGTTCTGGAACTGCCCGTACCTCCCGTTTGGGAGGCGTACATTGAGGGCTTCGTTGTGTTCCTGCACTCGCAGGGGCTCGTCGCCGCTTCGATCCACACGAAGCGCAACCACGTGCGGCACTTGGCCCGCGCTTTCCCCGATACGCCACCCACGGACCTCGGCGCAGGTTCCCTGGTGGAATGGTGCGGCCTTCGGGCGTGGGCGGCGGAGACGCGCCATGCCTACTACAGCACGTTCAGAAGGTTTTTCGGGTGGCTCGACGCCGCTCATCATTGCGGGGACATCAGCACGGCACTGCCGCGCGTGCGCCGACCGTCGGGATCTCCGCGCCCCATCCCAGACCGGATCTTGGCGGGCTGCCTCGCCCAGGCGGGCCCGCGTGACGCCCTCATCCTGCGGCTGGCGGCCGAGGCGGGTCTGCGGTGCGTGGAGATCGCGCGTGTCGAGGCCGGCGACGCCTACGAGGACGCCGACGGCTGGAATCTCTTCGTGCGCGGGAAGGGGGACAGGACGCGGACTGTGCCGATCACGGTCGACCTTGCCCGTGCGATCATCGAGCGGTGCAGGGCGACGGGGCAGTTCGCCTTCCCGGGGAGGTTCGGCGGGCACATGGTCCCCGACTCGGTCTCGCAGATCGGGCGGCGGATTCTGCCCGTCCCGTGGACGCTGCACAAGCTCCGCCACCGGTACGCAACCAGGGCATACGCGGCGGAGCATGACCTGCTCACGGTCCGTGAGCTCCTGGGGCACGCCTCGGTGCAGACCACGATCCGCTACGTCAAGCCCGCGCCCCAGGCCCGTGGGGCGATCCTCCGGGCGACGCGCATCCAGCCGCCCGCCACCGACAGCGGTGCTGCAACCCAGTGATTCCATCCGACGTCACGCGCCGCCAGCGTCGCCGGTCCAGTCGGCGACGCTGGCACACCCGGCAGTGCTGGCAATGCCAGCCACTAGCAATCCCAACGATTTCAGAGAAACGAGAAACCAACATGCACGTCATCGCGATCGCCAATCAGAAGGGCGGGGTCGGCAAGACAGTGACCGCCTTCCACCTCGCCAACGCCCTGTTCGACCTGGAATGCGAGGTCGAACAATGATGTACCGAAGCGCCGACAATGTCCTTTCCTGCCTGTTTGAGGCGAGAGAGGGGCTGCTTAAGGCGAAAGCGGCCGCCGACGCCACGGGGATTGACCGCGACTTCGATGGCCTGATTAATCAGCTTGACCTTCTCATTTACGCCATTCAGGGGGACCTGTGATGTACCGGGTTGAGCGGTCAACGCCGCCGCCCGTAGTACTCCATCGTCGACGGCGACGTACCGCTGAGTCGTTGCGACGCTTGCGTGGTTCGTGAGCTCCTCGGACACGCGTCGCTCCAGACGACCGTCCGCTATATCGCACCATCCCCTCGAGCTCGCGGCGCGGTTCTCGCAGCAACCCGCATCCAATCGCCAGCATCTCCAAACAGCCCGGCATTGCCAGCGCCGCCAGCTTAACCGGCACGGCTGGCAATGCCAGCCACTAGCAATCCCAACGATTTCAGAGAAACGAGAAACCAACATGCATATCATCGCGATCGCCAATCAGAAGGGCGGGGTCGGCAAGACAGCGACCGCCTTCCATCTCGCCAACGCCCTGGCCCGCGCCGGCCACCGCGTCCTGGTCGTCGACCTGGATCCCCAGGCCAACGCCAGCTCGCTTCTGGCTTCCCCTCCGCTGGTTGAGAATCAGGCAGGGGTGGCCAACGCCTTGTCGGCGCACTCTGAGCTCTCGCTCCCCAACGTCATTACGACCACCATGTGGGAGCGTGTGCTCTTGGCCCCATCGGGAGGTGAGGCACTGGCGGGCGTGCGAGACGAGCTCGTCATCGCTGGCCCCGGCCGCGAAGCACGACTCGCTGAACAACTCGCTCTCGTGCATGACGACTTTGACGTGGTTCTGATCGACTGCGCGCCGGCTTTAGATCTGCTGACCTCGAACGCGTTAGCCGCGGCCGCCGGCGTCCTCGTCGTCACCCAATCGAAGCTGCTATCGACAACGGGCCTGGCACATCTCCTCGAGACTGTGGGCGTTGTGCGTCACTACCTCAACCCAGCTCTCCGTGTCGTCGGGGTCCTCGTGAACATGCATGAGGCGGGTACGGTCGCTGGCTCTCATTGGCTTGACGACGTGCGAGATGCCTGCATGTCGAAGGGACTTCCTCTGTTCGACCCACCGATCCCCCGGCGCGTGGTGATCTCCGACGCTGCGGAGGCCCAAATGGGCCTCGATGAGTACCCCGGTGCCCCTGCCGAGTTGTCGGAGATGTACGCGCACCACGCTGCAACGATGCTCGCCAACCTTGAGGAGAACGGTCGATGACTCCGCGTAGGCCAACCCCGATTAAGTCGGACCTGAGCACTGGTCCCGCTGCTGTTATCGCACCCCCACAGGGTGTGACATCTGCCAGCCGTGCCACACGTGCCAGCAAAGCCGCCAACTCCGGCAATGCCAGCGATAGGGACGAGCGAATCGTCAAGGTGACCGCGCGGGTGAGCGCCGACATTGCTGGCCGGTGTCGCGCGGCGTATATCGACGGTGTGCTCGAGGGGGGACCTGCTTCTTTCGAGGCGTGGATCGTCGAGGCAATGACTGCCGCACTCGCTCGGGCAGAAAAGAAGCGGGGGCGCAGGTATGAGCCGCTTGCCGCGGACAGGATCCCTAAGGGGCGACGGTAGGATTAGTTTTCAAGCAACGTGCTTTCCATCGAAGGACCTCAATGGGAAGGAAGAGAGGGTGAACATGGATTTTCAAGGGTGCCTTAGTCTACTGGGAGTCATTGGTGGCCTTGTCTCTGCCGTCTGTGCCGTTATTTCGGTGTTTCAGGCGCGCAAGTCGAAGGAGGAAAGAGAGGGGGCTGAGAAGGTGGGCCGGTCTCTGGAGGTGCTGGCAGATGCCGTCGCAAGGCAGCAGCAAGCACCACCGTGGGATCTACGTTGGGCAAGCGGCGATCGTTACCTACTGGTGAACACGGGTGCGGAGACCGTCGACGGTGTCGAAATTGAATGCCTCGCGGAAAATGTTGCCTTTGGCGTCGAGGCTGAATCAATGCCAACTAGTATCGACTCTCACGCCTCTCTTTCCTTCATATACGAAGAGTCTATTGCGGCAAAGGGACACCGGGCTATCCGCGTGCACTGGATGCGGTCTGATGGGACAGCGGCCACGTGGGAGTCTCCAATTCCCCCGAAAGACAGTTGACGTGGCCTACATAGATGGATCCAACACCCCCAGTTGAATGCCAGCAATGCCGGTATTTCCAGCAATGCCAGCAATGGGATGCAGCGTTAGTGCTGTTGATGTGTGTGCGTGAGAGAATTGTGGGGCCTCCGCGGCGTCGACCCCGGACCAGCAGTATTCCTGCCGGGGAGTTGACACCGACGAGAGGAGGTGACTGGGTGATGACGAAAGGCCATCGGCCGTCTCGAGAGAGGCGGCTGGGTCTGGATGGGAAGCAGAAAGCCCAGATCGCTGTAGCAGTGGTAACGACACTGCCGCAGCTGATCTGGGCGATTGCATTCCTGCTCAGCGCTCTCATCGGGCGCTGAGACCAGCCCGGATACCCGGGGAGTCGGGCAGGTGACGCTGTTCGGCTCCCCTTTAGTATGCCATATTGGCGTGGCCACGCGGAAGAGGGGGCATGTGCGTGCGTTCACGCGGCTACGGGGAGGGGGAAGGAGGAATCATGAACCCCACCCCAGATACCCCGACGCTCACGATCTACACGACGCCGAACTGCCCGTCGTGTCGTCTCACGCGCGACACGCTCGATCGCGCGGGCATCGCGTACACGCTCGTCGACCTGAGCCAGCGCCCTGATCTCGTCGAGCAGATGCGCAGCGAAGGACTGCTGCAGGCTCCAATCCTTGACGATGGCACCTCGAGGAGCGCGGGTTTTCGCCCCGATCGGATTCGCGCGATCGTCGATGCCGCTACGCCGACGCACCTGACTGCTCGAGGAACTCAGGTCCATGTGCCCGCTCCAGCGGCCGAGGTGCAGGCTCATCGAGGCAGGGCACTGTGAAGAAGGGCCTGGGGGTCTTTGTCGTCGCGCTTTTTGTGCTTCCCGGAGCAGCTCTGATGCCACTTGCGATGCTCAGTGAGTCGAATACGCCAGCTGGGAACGCTCGAGGCGGTAGCGGGCGCGTGTCGGGTGTGCCCGAGGAGTATCAGGATGCGGTGTGGCGTGCTGGTCAGGCGTGCGACGTCGTCTCGCCCTCGCTGATTGCTGCTCAGGCTGATCATGAGTCAGCGCATACCTGGGATCCCTCGATCACCAGCCCGGCCGGCGCTCAGGGCATCAGCCAGTTCATGCCGGCCACGTGGGCCACGCATGGCCGCGACGGCGACGGCGACGGCCGCGCCGACATCACCAACGGGTCTGATTCAATCTATTCGCAGGGCCTGTACATGTGTGAGCTCGCCAAGAGTGTCGACTCCTGGCTCGCCTCCGGGCTGGTTTCCGGTGATCGCGTCGACCTGACTCTCGCGTCCTACAACGCGGGTCCGGGCGCAGTGAGGTCGTGGGGCGGGATTCCGCCGTTTAAGGAGACGCAGGGGTATGTGAAGAGTATTCGTGAGGCGCAGGCTAGTTTTGTTGAGACAGTGACCTCGGAGCCCTCGAGCGACGGAACCCTGCTCGCTCAGGCCCGCACCCATCTGGGTACTCCCTACGTGTGGGGCGGGGAAACCAGCAGTGGCGTGGACTGCTCAGGCCTCATCGTTCTGTCGTATGCCGAGCTTGGTCACCCATTCCCGGCAACGGTGCGCACGGCCGATCAGATCACCAAGTACTCTGACGCGGCACCGGTCGCCCGCGACCAGCTTGTCGCTGGCGACCTCATTGGCTTCTCTCACACGCCGGGAGGTCACGTTGATCATATCGGTGTCTATGCCGGCACAGACGCGGCTGGGCACCCGATCATGGTGCATGCACCCGATGTTGGAGGCGTCGTCGAAGAGACGCGCCTCGATACACCGTATTGGCAGGGTATGACCTGGTGGCCGACTCGCCGGGCAGTGTGAGATGGACGCAGATGTGCACGCAATGGGGAATGATCACGGTATGAGCATCGACGACGAGCCTCACCGCAAACCGAGCCCGCCCCAGTCCTCGCAGGTCGGCGGCGACCCAACGGCGCCTCGTGCCTTGTCGATTGATGAGGAGTGGGCGGTGATGATGGCCCTCGAGGAGGAACGCGGCCGCGGCCGTACGTCGGAACCACCACCGGTAGCTGCGCCGGCGGCCGCGCATGAGGATCTGAGCTACCTCGAGCCGATCGTTTATCCGCCCTCAAGCCCCCCGGTTAATCCGTGGCGTGCGCCTGCTGCTAGGCCTGTGCCGGCGAGGGATCGGTGGCGTTGGAGGTGGTGGCGCTTGTGTGCCCTGCCGAGTCTGGCGTTTCTTGCTGCCATCAGCGTTGTCGTTGTTCGGCTCTATGGGCTTGCGGTCGACCGTGGTGATCCCAAGTCGCTGATCATGCCGTTCCTGTTTCTGGGGACACTGTGGTGGAACTGCGTGATCCATGCCCTGTATGTCGCGTGCGTCAGGCGCATGAATCCGTCCATCGGCTTTCATGTCGGCGCGGCGATCGCCACTTTCGTGGCGTCCTCAGTGCTCTCGTTTGTGTGCGTGTGGGTGTTCGTGACGGCCGTGAATCTTGGCGTGGTGTCGGGTGCGTAAACGGCCGATATCGCACCCGCCACGCAACAGTCCTGACGGCAACCGAAACTCGCCAGAAACAGGGTGCAGAAACCAGGTGCAAAACCAATGGTGCACAACGGTGGTACTCAACCGTTTCAACACCACCGGTCAAAGTCAATGAATGGAGTGGGCGGATGGCGGTCATCGGGTATGCGCGAGTGTCAACACGCGAACAGAATACGGATGCGCAGGAAGCAGAGTTGCGGGCGGCCGGCGCCCAGAGGGTGTTCGTCGACCACGGCGTGAGTTCTCGGCTCGAGCACCGTCCCGCGTGGGATGCGTGCGTGGACTATCTGCGTGAGGGTGATGTCCTTGTTGTCCGTGCGCTGGATCGGTTAGCAGGCTCGGAGAGAATCGCGATCGACGTGATCCGGGATCTGGGCAAACGTGGAGTGCGGCTCCGGTCGCTGACCGAACCGTTCCTGGACGTCGACGGGTCCACGCCGATGGGGGAAGCGATCATTGGGATCATGGCCGTGTTGGCGCAACTGCGGGTGTCGACGATTCGGGAGAACACGCGCAGGGGTCTCGCGCATGCTCGAGCTGAGGGGCGTATTGGTGGGCGTCGGCCGCGGGTGGCTGGGGACCGCTTGGAGGCTGCTGAAGCGATGTTTCAGGCGGGAATGACGCATCAGCAAATCGCATCGACGTTGGGGGTGCATCGGTCGACGGTGACGCGAGCACTCGCCAAGCGCAGGCAGGAGCGCGAGCTCGGGGGCGCTTAGAGGGCGGGTCCCCGCCCGCGTTGCGGGTGCCCGAGGCTTGGGCTGGGCGTGGTCGGCAGTGACGGGTGCGCGGAGCGCGTAGGCGGCAGTGTGGGCTGTGGGATTGCTCGGAGAACGTCGCGCATTCCTCGGGGCTGTTCGTTGCGTTGATTGTCGATGTCGTCGGCCCAGGCGCGGAAACGCTGTTGGATCGCGTGGAGCTGTGGGGCGTTGACGCCGTAAGCGGATACTTGTGTCAGGGTGATGTTGCATGCTCCGCGGAGGCATTCTGTGAAGAATCCTGCGTCGAAGCCTGCGTCGCGTTCCTGGAGGAGCTCGATGAGGCGCGTATCGCTGATTGTTCTGGTGGATCGGATCGCGTCGACGTCGAGGTAGTCGCGTGGGTAGCTCCTGGAGTAGAGGGCGCTGAGTTTGTTGCCAATGGCGTCCTCGAGGGTGAGGACGGGGCCGATGTCGAGGCGGACGGGTGTGTGGGCGCGCCAGTCGATAGCGAGATCGACGCTGAGTGGAGCTCCGTGGGGTGGGGTGACGGAGAGCTGGGCAAAAGAGGGGCTTGCCCGTTCGACGGTGACGTCGTAGTTGTTCGCGGTGAGGTGCTCGATGAGGCTATCTACTGCGTGGGGAAACCGCGCGGAGGCTTGCATGACCGTGAACAGGTCAATGTCGTTGGTGGGGCGCTGTGTCATCCCGTGTTCACGGATCGCGCCCGAACCAGCGAGGGCGAAGTCCGCGTCTGCGAGGACCTCGAGCGCGCATGCGATTAGCTGGCGTTGCGCCTGTTGTACAGAGCGAGCCATTTGTTCCTCCCACGCAACACGTTGAAGCGGTTTTCCCAGGCGGCCGTGATCGCCAGGTCAAGGCGCAGCATCGGCCACATGTCGGTAAGGATGTCGCGGTTAAGGTAACGGCATTGGTCTTCCACGCTCCCCTCACCGATGACGCATTGGTAGACCGTCGTTCGCTCACCACCGTCATCGAGGTTAAAGAAGCCGTCCCCTGGCGCCCAGCTCAAGCGCACGGGGAGATGCACGAGACCCGTGGATGGACCCGTGAGCTCATAGAGCGACACGGGAACACAAAAGGGTTTTGTATCGCGGTATGTGATCCGCCCACTCATGACAATCCCCTCTCGTGACTGCGATCTGGCGGCCTGCTCGTGTGTCTAGTTTAGCGTGCGATGGGCGGTGGGGTGGCAGCCCACCGGTCTGCCACCCCACCGTGTTGTTATGGGAGGGTAGGACCGCTGATGAAGAGGACGAGCCCGAGAACAACAACGGTGAGTGTGTTTGTTCCGATGATTCGGCGCGGTCCTCGTGTGGTCATGATGCGTATGCAGCCGACGATGACGAGTAGGGCGCCGGTGACGCATGTGAGCGCCCTGTAGTTGCTGTCGTCGGGACTGTGGGCGGCGAGGTAGGTTGCGCCGGCGTAGATCGCTGCAGCGACCGCGAGGAAAATACCAATCCCAACGACCTGATAGACCATGGCGGGAAAGCCACGCCGCGGTGCGGATCCCGGGCCATGGCCGGGTCGCATCGCTGGCAGCGTGGTAACCAAGTATCCGGTGAGGGCAATGACAATGCCGCACGCGATGTGAAAGAGAATGACGCTGTTCATTGATGTGTCCTTTGAGTGAGTCGTCAGGCTTCGGCGTCGGGGGTTCGGGTGGACGCTTTGGGGAGGCGGATTGGGTCGGGGAAGCCGGCCTTGGTGAGGTCGGCTTTGGGCCAGCCGATTGTGGTGGCGGTTTTGAACGCAAGACGGTAGTTCGCGATGGCGTCGTCGAGGGCGGTGTGTGCGCTGCCGAGTGCGCGGAGCATGGCTTCTCTGTGCTCGTCTTTCTTGAGGAGTTTGTCGACCGGGTTCATGGGCGTGTGCCTTTCGTTGGTGGTGCCACCGGGTGTGGCGCCTGGTGTTTGTTCCGTGGTGGTGTGCACGCACACGCTATGCGAGGGCGAACGGCAGCTTCCGCAAGCGGAACGGATAAGCGGCGTGAAGCGGCAGTCGTGCCCCCTCCATTGGGGGCACGACCCCACCCCAACCAAACCAAAACGACGGGAGCACCGAAGCCGATCGTTTAATCCCAAGGCAGCGTCAGTTCACCTGTGCGCCGACAACGATCACGGGTGCGACTGAGCAACAGGATCCACCGCCAAAGTGTGTACACGATCGGGCCGAGAGAGCGTGAGGAGGCGGGCGTCGAAAGCCCGGACGAACCACTGTCGTGGTCCGCCCGGAACGAAAGATCATGGCTGAGTTGTCGGGTGCGAACGTTCAGGTTATGTCGTTGCGTTGTCATGCGCGGTCTGCACTGTATCCCACTACCTGAGATTCGCGTAGCAAGCTGTATAATACCGATATCGGTATTAAGCTTTTGGCGCGACGCATATGGCGTCACGTGGCACACTAGATGTGTGGTCCAGAGGATCGCTGCGCTGGCCTGAAGAACATGTGAGGAGGGCGGGTCAGATGAGTAGTGAAGCGGTGTCGCATTCTCGGATGGCTCGCAGGGCGCGGCGGTCGGTACGTGGGGTTCAGCGGTCTCGATTGCTTGTGTCGTTGACGGCATCGGAGCGCGCTCTCATTGAGGAGGGTGCCCGTCTTCGTGGCGTGTCGATGTCGCGGTTTGTGGTAGAGGCTGCGCTGCATCCGGTTACCGCCTCGGATGGGGTTGCTGGGACGCCTCATGCGGAGGAGTTGATTGAGCTTCTTCGCGCCTATCGGCGTCAGCTTGAGGGCGCGATGACAAATTTGAATCAAGTTGCCCACCATGCGAACGCGATGCGCGAGGTTCCCGAGGATTTTGCGTCTGTCGTGTCGAGCGTGGCCAACACAATCGAGGACATCAACGCCAGGCTCGATGGGGTTCGGCGATGATTCCCAACATCGTCACCGGCGGCGACACCGGCGGGCTCATGCGCTACCTCGTGGGACCTGGCCGCGCCAATGAGCACGAGAACCCGCACGTGATCGCGGGCTCGCGCGACATCGTGCGCAAGTGGGGTGACTGGGAGACGATCAGCGTCTCGCAGGCCGGCGAGATCGCGACGCGCCTAGACGCGTATATGCACGAAACAGGCACCTTCCCCACAGGCAAGACGCGTCGCTTCAATCCAGCCACCGGGCAGGTGGAGTGGACTGGCGAGATCGAGGCCAACCATGTCTGGCACTGCTCCCTCTCCCTGTCACCAGAGGAAGCCGCCCTTGGGGATGAGGTCTGGGGACGCATCGCGTCAGACTTCATGGACACGATGGGCTTTACCGGGTCAGACGGGAAAGCGCCATGCCGGTGGGTCGCAATCCACCACGGCAGCGCGAAAAACGGCGGGGACCACATCCACATCGCGGCGAACGTTGTGCGTGAGGATGGCACAAAGTGGAGCCCGTGGTACGACCAACGCAAAGCCCAGCGCGCTTGCAACGTGCTCGAGCACCGATACGGCCTCCTGGTGGTGGAGTCACGCGAGCGCGGCCGCGGCTCCAGGTGCGACAGCGCGGCCGCACAGAACGCCGCGAAGCGCTCGGGCGCCTCACGCACGGACCGCGCGGTCCTTGAGGAGCGCCTGCGCGCGGCTGCGACGGCCGCAGCGAGTGAAGCTGATTTCGTGCGGCGAGCACGACGGCTAGGCGTCAGAATGCACCCCCGGTTCGCGCGCGGCCGCACCGACGTCGTGGTCGGATATTCCGCTGCTCTGCGCACCGAAGCTGGTCAGCAGACCCGGTGGTGGGGCGGAGGCAGGATCGCCCGCGACCTCACTCTCACGCAGCTGCGCACGCGGTGGGAGGACACTCCGACGAGTGCCCTCGAGGCCGTGGAAGCGTGGAAGGGGCATTACCCGAAGCGGGCGCCCTACGATGGGCCGCTGTGGGAGGACCGGATCCGCGCGCTCGAGCACTTCCGCGTGCACCTCGAGCAGCTGTCCCCCACCGACCACGTGGGGCTCGCGAACGCCGCCGCCGACGTCGCGGGACTCCTGCACGCCCAGGCGGTCACGGCTCGCACGTCGGGTGGGCGGGACATGCTTGAGCGCGCGGCCGTCCAGGTGGGCAGGTGCGCGCAGCTCAAAACACGGCCGACCGACAAGCGATTGGTCGACGTGGGCGCGCGCATGGCGTCAGACCTAGCACTCACGATCGCCGCCACGTCAAGCCCCCGCATGGCGGCCGTCGCTCTCGCACACGCGACCGTTGATCTCGTGCAAGCGATTGCGGATCTGCATGAGGCTGCAGGCCAGGCGGCAACCGCCGCAGCGATTGAGCGCGACGCGCAGGCGATGTTTGATCGCGTCAACACGTACCCGCGTATAGATGTCAACGCTCTCACGTCTGCCTATGAGCGTCTTGAGCGCACCTCCGTGCCCGCACAGCGTGAGGTTGTACCGCCTCCTCCCCCGCCGCCGGCACCCAGGGAGGACAGTGCGATCGCCCGCGGCGCCCAGGCCCTCGCCGACGCGTCGGCTGGTGATGCCCTTCGCCGTGTCCGCACGGTACTCGATGCGGCCGGCATGCCGCTCGCTTCTTCTCGGCCTCACGCCGCTCGGTTGGGTATTCCGCGTGACGTTCTGGGTGGTCTGCCGCGCGCATTCAAGCCCGCGGCGATAAGCATGGATGAGGCCCAGCGGCTCGCGGCCGAGGCCGCCCAGCGGGCACAGCACAAGGACAACGGCCGTACCAGGTAAGCCCCTCTGCTCCTCTGCTGTGCGTGTACGTGTTCACGATGAGTGGTGAGAGGTGCCCACCACGGGTGCCTCCGTACCGCAAAATTGGAGGGACTCATATGAACGCCGTCGACGCAGGCCGCAATGAGCTTGCACGCATTGGTCTTCAACGGGGAGCGCGGCACCCAAATGTCGCTGATTCAACTCCGGTCCAGCACGAGGATTCCACGATGTTTTACGACTACTGGACGTTCAACCGCCCCACCGTCATCAAAACGAGCGAGAGCGGTCGCCTCCTCGAAACAACCGTATACGATCCCACGATAAATGATGACGAACAGGCGATCACCGTCGCCGGGGAGGCAGCTTGCCGAGAGTATGTACGCCAGGCTGTTGCCTGGGAGAGCGAGGACGCAGATCGTATTCGCCATGATGCGTGCGTACGCAGCGTCCTGGCGCGCATCACCGAGCTAGCCGAGGACACCCCCGCCCTCACTACGTGGGCACTCGCACACGCTCCCGCCGTCGACATCGACACCGAGAATCTCACCCTCACCCTCACCGATCTCGACGGCAACCCGATGATCGATCTGCATACCTCTAGGATCGCTGGTGGTGGATGGGCCCGCCTCCCCGGGCATTCATTCGATGACCTGGACAACATCATCAAAAGTTCGACGCTCCGCCACCTCGCCCACATGGTGGGAGCGCAGCGCAAGCAACTCGCCTCATTCCTGCGTTCCCTCTCCACGGAGCTCGACGACATCCTCAACAAGGTTCAGCATGCACCAGGAATCCCCACGCTCACCGGGGCGATCGAGGCAGCGAGAAACACGCCGGAGGCCGCCGAGTCCGACGTGCGAAGACCCAGAAGCATGCCGAGCGATCTTCTGGGCAGTACTCCTCCGCGTATCACGGAACCCATGCCAACAGTGCCGACGACGTCCATGCGATGGGTTCGACCTGTGGCGACGTCCAGGTCAGAGGGACGGTCACTGTGACAGATGACATTCTTGAGGATGTTCCACCCCTCGAGGTTCAACCTCCGCACTCAGATAATGACGAGATGGCCCCACCGGAGGAACGCACGCCCTACTATCCGAGCGTGGACCAGTTCGTCGAGCAATTTCTGGTCCAGATTTATGACCGTCCCCTCGGGCATGGTCTCACGTGGTGCTCGGAGTGGTGGAAGCACGCCGAGGCGAACTTCTATCTCACGGCGTTATGGCACTCGTGGGAGGGACTGCGAGCAAGCGGAGAAGCAACCGCCATGGCCACATGGATTGTCCAGTTTCTCTTTCCCATCATGGATCGGCTCTTATCTGAGCGAGGTCCCTTCGCTGGGTGCCAGCCAGCCGATGGGCAGCGCCGTGGCGAGCACAGGGACGAGTCGGCGCCGCACCCAGGGCGGGTGCTACCCACCACGGCGCCGCCCCCGGGGCTCTTTGACGAGCGCCCGTAGTCGGATACCAACGGGGGGCAGCCATCGATGGCTGCCCCCCGTTGGTCTATCTGTCACAGGTGGCGTGCTTGCGTCTGCTCGACGCGGGGTGCGGCCGCCGCTCGCCCGGCCGTCACGGTCACCGGTGTCGCCAGCATGTCCTGTGTCGGCCCAGACTGGGCTTGCGATGCGACTATGACGGCCCGCACACCGTCTGCGTCGCTCCCCGCCTCGAGCAGCTGCGCTGCCCAAGCCTGACGTGCTTCGGCGCTATCCCACGCCACCGCGGCGGTGTTGTCGGTCAGCCCAGGCGCATCCAGCACCTGGGCAGGCACTGGGGTATCCGGCGCGGTGGCCAGCATTTGCGTCGCCGTATACGCATTCCCACGGCCAGGCGCGGGTTCCGGCGCGGCCACGGGCGCGTCGGTCGGCTGCGTGGGCGCGAGTCCCGTACTGGTTGCTCGAGCATCCACGCGGAGCTCCTCGAGGATCTCCGCGGCCGACTGCTCGAGCTTTTCACCATCGACGAGAGGCATGGCTGCGGCCAGGGCAGGCACGGACATGAGCGTCATGTCGATGAGTTCGTCCTTGCGGTGGTCTCGGAAGGCTTGTGGGTTGCGGGATTCCTCGCGAGCTCGTGCCTCAGCGGCCTCTCGGGCACGGGCCTCGGCCTCCAGGCGCCGGTGTGCCTCGGCCGCGACTGCTCGAGCATCCTCGTCGACGTGCGCAAAACGCTCGGCGAGGCCCACTGCTCGAGCACGCTCGGCCGCGCTCACCTGGGGGTCGTCCCACCAGCCGTCGCGACGTGCAGACCGGTACAGCGGTGCTGCGAGACGCCGCTGCTGCTCGGTGACTGTGCGCAGGGCGCGCGCGTGCTCGAGGGAGGCACGCGCGGCCGCGCGGCGAGCGGCCACCTCATGCGCAGAAAGTGCTCGAGCAATCATGATCGCTGCCCGCATGAGCTGCGCGGCCTGCATGGACAGTTGTTGCTCGATCTGAGCGGCGTCGCTCATGATTTTCTCCTATCGTTTCTTGGTTTCCCAGTAGGGCACGGTGCGCACGTAGACCGCGGGTGCTCCCGAGGAAAACACCCACGCGCGGTTCGGGGGCATAGCCATGAGCTCCGACACTGGGGCGATCGGGCGCTGCGCCGCACCCACCGAGACGCTCCTCGAGGTTCCCTGGCGACTCGAGGAGGTTTGCACCTGGTCAACGTACTCCACGCCAATCAGATTCGACAGGGACTGTAGGAATTTGTCCTCGCTGACGCCGCCGCCGTACGCCTTGACGTTGGCGGCACTCCAGAGCTTATTCATTCCCGAATCGCTCCACACGCTTACGCCTTGGCTCCATGATTGGAGCAGGGTATCGACGACGATGCCCCGAGATCCGAAGTGCGAGTACAAGTCGGGGAGGTCGCGCCACCTGCAGACGTTCGCGGCCTCGTCGAGGGCGACGAACAATGGGAGTGCAAGCCTGCCATCAGGCTGGGTTTTTGCGTGCTCGAGGGCGGCCTCGATGACCGCGACGGTCAGTGCCGTCACGATCGGGGACGCACTGCCACGGCCTTCCTGGGATAGGCAATAGAGTGTGTCCGTCGAGGCCACGAAGTCGGTGGGGCGAAACTCCATCACGTCGTTTTCGCCATCGCTCGCCGTCGGTGGTAGGACCCAGCGCAGCGCCTTATCGTTGAGCAGGAACGACACCGTTTGGGAGGCGCCGCCATACACACCGCCGCGGGTCTCGGCTGGCAGGTTCATCATTCCGCGCAGCGATTGTGCGGTCATCGCCTGACCCGCCCGCTCCAGGATCCGCACCGGCTCATCATCAAGAGGACGAGTCAGCCACTCGTGCACCGCACGAATGTCTCGGCCACCGAGGGCGGCCGCCAACAACAGCGCAGCGACCAGGTCCTTCGAGGCCCCATCGAAGTAGGCATTCGTCATGGCACCTGGATCGCGCTGGGAATCGATGAAGACCTCCGCTAGAGACACCGCATCAACGGGAGTCTGAACACCGGCCAGGATGTTCCACCACCAGGACTGTTCTTCCCCCGCAATGCCCTGAGGATCGAAGACCCACGTCGTTCCATTCTGAGCTCGCTGCCCACGAGTAATGTCAACGACGTCTCGTTTATTCGACGTCGCGAGGACTGCACCAGGCGCCGCGAGAATCCGCGGGACCAGCCACGCCGTGGTCTTGCCCGTCCTCGGGCCCGCAATCATGAGAGAGACGAACTCCCACGAGGAAAACAACGGCGCCCCGCCCGCAACCATGCGCCCAATCGGCAAACCAGGAGAATCAGCCACGACGCCCAGCCGGGATGCCTGCGATGCCACCGCCCGCTCCCCCAGGACAGCGACCTCACGCCGCGATGCGCTCTTGCGAGCGACTTGATCCCCGCGCGTGCGCCGACGAAAACCGCGGTGCCGCCACCGACCGATACCGACCACGCCTGCGACGCCGGCAAGGAGAATGAGGAGAGCGAGAACGGCCACCGCGCGCGGCTGCTGGCCCCGGATCATCCCGGTCGTCAAGTCCAGGAGGTTCGTGGGCAGAGGTATCCCTGTCCACCAGGTGTACAGCGTCCTCGCGCCGTACAGGCATGCTCCACCGACCCCGAGCGTGATGAGAAGGAGCCAGATGCCTCGTCCGCTATCGCTCATGGAATCCCACATGTCACCACCTCTTGTTCGTGTTCGACAGGTCATACTCAGCTGCCGTGAAGTCGACCTGGAATGAGTACGCCGGGGCGTCCGAGGTTTTGAGAAGGAACTTCCCGCGGCCGATGGGGGCAGAGCTTCCCCCCGTGATCGGGTCATATTCACCGGGAGCGTTCCACGACGAGACGAGGGCTTCCTCACGGCGTGAGAACGCCATGACCGATCTGAGTTCACGCACCTCTTTGGGTGGAACACCGCCAATGAACAGCATTTTCGAGCGCTCAATAAACCCTTGCGCCTTCTGTCGATCAGACACAGACGGCAGAGCCTGGAAGTCAGCCACCGAGTGGGTGATCATAATTTGTCCCACGCCCACCGTGCGGTTGAGGCGGGTGAGGGCGTCCACGCGCTCCACCATGCCCGGAGAGGACCGCAGAATGCGCCAGAGCTCATCCATGATCAGCTGATAGCGCTGCCGCCCAATCAACCCCGTGTCAGCGAGAACCTGAGTAACCTCGACAGTGGCAAACCCATACGACCAACACGACAGCATCACCGCCGCTTGGAGATCCTCGTCGGCGTACATGAGCGAGGAAACATCGAAGACCACGGACGCATCCATGCACATCGACACCGTTTTCTTCGCCGCGAACAGTGAGCCAAAGCGGCCCATGAGCAGCGCCTGCAATGACGCCTCGAGGTCATTGGTCAGACGCACATACTCTCCGGGTTTTCCTTTGTCAAGGGCGGCCGCATGGAGCGGCTCAGGCCCCTCTTGAACAACCCGAAGAACATCAGCGAGAGTCGGCGTGCCCACGTATGTTTCCTCGAGGACACGGATGGCAGCATCAACGATTGTTTCCTCGCGATCCGTGGGTGGCTGGCGTCGAATGATCTGGATCAGCGAACACACGAGCTGTTTTTTGCGTTCGTGAGCTGCTTCCGTCACTTCCTGGGCCTCGCGTCCATACCCAGCAGCACGCAGCATCTCCGCCGCTTCGTCGGCATTACCACCATCAAGTGGGTTCAGCCCAGTCTTTCCATGTCCGATGGAGATGATCTGCCCACCCAGGGCAGCAATGACGTCGGCGTATTCGCCTTTGACGTCTCCGACAACCATGGAGTGGATACCGAATG
>ERZ1674276.105-NODE-105-length-16539-cov-12.311878_pt1 | contig 16539 bp, 8 predicted proteins | sample MGYA00581194_ERZ1674276 | MGnify/ENA primary metagenome ERZ1674276 (study PRJEB41354, sample SAMEA4873337) | human saliva metagenome | biome: human-associated habitat [ENVO:00009003]; feature: mouth environment [ENVO:08000002]; material: saliva material...
CAACAACAAACTTGGAACGTAAGTTGGTACAGTTGGGTATCTACCCAGCCGTTGACCCACTTGCTTCAAGCTCACGTGCTTTGGCACCTGAAATCGTTGGAGAAGAGCACTATGCAGTTGCTGCTGAGGTAAAACGCGTCCTTCAACGTTACCATGAGTTGCAAGATATCATTGCTATCCTTGGTATGGATGAGCTTTCTGATGAAGAAAAGACCTTGGTTGCTCGTGCCCGTCGTATCCAGTTCTTCTTGTCACAAAACTTCAACGTTGCGGAACAATTTACTGGTCAGCCAGGTTCTTATGTCCCAGTTGCTGAAACTGTACGTGGCTTTAAGGAAATCCTTGATGGTAAACACGACCACTTGCCAGAAGATGCCTTCCGCGGTGTAGGTTCTATCGAAGATGTGATTGCAAAAGCTGAAAAAATGGGATTTTAAGAGGTGATCTATGGCTCAGTTAACTGTCCAGATCGTGACACCAGATGGCCTCGTCTATGATCACCATGCCAGCTTTGTATCGGTACGAACTCTGGATGGTGAGATGGGGATCTTGCCACGACATGAAAATATGATTGCGGTTTTAGCAGTTGATGAAGTAAAGGTGAAACGTATTGATGATGAAGATCACGTGAACTGGATTGCAGTAAACGGAGGCGTTATTGAAATTGCCAATAATACCATCACAATCGTTGCTGATTCTGCAGAACGTGCTCGTGATATCGATGTTAGCCGTGCAGAACGTGCCAAGCTTCGTGCGGAGCGCGAAATCGAAGAAGCCCACGAAAAACACTTGATTGATCAAGAGCGTCGTGCTAAGATTGCTTTGCAACGTGCTATTAATCGTATCAATGTCGGAAAAAGACTATAAGAAAAAATGAACTTGAGTTACCAAGTTCATTTTTTATGTTTTCTTAAGGAGCAAAACTGATGCAGACTGCTTCTGGTACATGGAAGTCGTTAGAAAGTTCTGCTAGACGACCAGTTTCAGGATTGCGTTTAAAGACGGTTGCATTGTCAGAGTCCTGATGGACAGTAATGACAAATTCTTGGTCTGGTGTCAAATCAAAATCACGTGGAGTCTGACCATGTGTTGGAACGATTTCTAACAACTCTAAGCTACCGTCCGCAAGAATTGTATATACTGCGATAGAATCATGACCACGGTTAGAAGCGTAGAGGTATTTACCATCTTTAGAGAGACGAATAGCAGCAGTACCATTAAAGCTTTCATAACCGTCTGGTAGAGTTGAAATAACTTGCATGAGTTCAAATTCGCCAACACCATCGTAGATTAGAACCTCGATAGTGCTATTGAGTTCACAAATGAGATAAGCGATTTTATAGTGGTTATGGAAAATGATATGACGTGAGCCTGCTCCTGGCTGGCTGTGATAGGTATAGAGTTTAGATAATTTTCCTTCTTGATCAAGGTCATAGGTAATGACCTGGTCAGTTCCCAAGTCGCAAGTCACTAGATAGTGGTCAGGTGTTAAATCTGTATAGTGAACATGGGGGGAAGCTTGATTTTTGTGTGGACCTTGGCCACTATGCTGAACCACATCACTAAGTAGAAGACTACCATCTTCCTGACGTTTATAAACAAGGACTTGTCCCTTGTGGTAGTTTGCCGCGTACACTAAATCACGCTTTTCATCAACGGCAACATAACAGTGAGGAGCTCCTTCTTCAACGACATGATTTAATAAAGTCCCGTTAGTTTGATAGGCTGCAATCCCCCCCTTATCGTCTTGACTACCAACAGTGTATAAATGTTGGTGTTGGTCAAAGGCAAGGTAGGTTGGACTTGCCTCAGCTGCAAAAAGTTCTAGATTTGAAAGCTGACCAGTTTCTGTATCGAAGTCTGCCTTGTAAATCCCTTGGGAAGTACGACGTGTATAAGTTCCAAAATAAACAGTTTCTTTCATGACTATACCTCTTTATAAAGATAAGACTATTATATCACAAAATAGATTCACAATATGATATGCAGTACAATTCAATGGTATGTAAGCACTTTAAAAAAGAGTTATTTTGTTTCAAAAATGGTATAATGAGAGAACGATAGAAAGGAAGTATTTATGGAGCAAAAAGAGAAACATTTTAGCCTATCTTGGTTTTTCAAGTGGTTTTTGGATAACAAGGCCATTACTGTATTTTTGGTAACCTTATTATTGGGACTCAATCTTTTTATTTTAAGTAAGATTAGTTTTCTATTTTCACCTGTTTTGGACTTTTTAGCAGTTGTGATGTTGCCAGTCATTCTGTCTGGACTGCTATATTATTTGTTAAATCCTATTGTTGATTGGATGGAGAAGCATAAGGTTAATCGCGTTATAGCAATCAGTATTGTCTTTGTGATTATCGCCCTCTTTATCATTTGGGGCTTGGCAGTAGCTATTCCAAATCTGCAACGTCAGGTTTTAACCTTTGCAAGAAATGTTCCAGTCTATCTCGAAGATGCTGATCGAGTTATTGATGATTTGGTCACCAAGCGTTTGCCAGATGATTTCAGACCTCAGTTAGAGCAAGTTTTGACCAATTTTTCTAGCCAGGCTACAGTTTGGGCGAGCAAGGTTTCATCTCAGGCAGTCAACTGGGTGAGCGCCTTTATTAGCGGGGCATCTCAAGTGATCGTTGCCTTGATTATCGTTCCTTTCATGCTCTTTTATCTCTTGCGTGATGGGAAAGGCTTGCGAAACTATTTGACCCAATTCATGCCAACTAAATTGAAGGAGCCTGTTGGACAAGTTTTATCAGATGTGAATCAGCAGTTGTCCAACTATGTTCGAGGGCAAGTAACAGTAGCTATTATTGTAGCTGTAATGTTTATCATCTTTTTCAAGATTATCGGTCTACGTTATGCGGTTACGCTGGGTGTTACTGCTGGTATTTTAAATCTGGTTCCTTATCTGGGTAGTTTCCTAGCCATGCTTCCTGCCCTAGTATTGGGTTTGATTGCTGGTCCAGTTATGCTTTTGAAAGTAGTGATTGTCTTTATCGTAGAACAAACTATTGAAGGCCGTTTTGTATCTCCACTGATTTTGGGAAGTCAATTAAATATCCATCCCATTAATGTGCTCTTTGTCTTGTTAACTTCAGGATCCATGTTTGGTATTTGGGGAGTCTTGCTCGGTATTCCAGTTTATGCATCTGCCAAAGTTGTCATTTCAGCGATTTTTGAATGGTATAAGGTAGTCAGTGGCCTATATGAACTAGAGGGAGAGGAAGTCAAGAGTGAACAATAGTCAACAGATGTTACAGGCTTTGGAAGAGCAAGATTTAGCCAAGGCTGAGTATTATTTCGCTAAAGCTTTAGAAAATGATCCAAGTGACCTTCTGTATGAGTTAGCTACCTATCTAGAAGGGATTGGTTTTTATCCTCAGGCCAAGGAAATTTATCTGAAAATCGTAGAGGATTTTCCAGAGGTTAATCTCAATCTAGCAGCCATTGCTAGCGAGGATGGTCAAATTGAAGAAGCCTTTGCCTATCTTGAGGAAATCAAATCTGACAGTGACTGGTATGTGTCGGCTTTGGCTCTGAAAGCGGACCTTTACCAGATGGAAGGTTTGACAGATGTGGCGCGTGAGAAACTGCTGGAGGCTTTGAACTATTCAGAGGATCCTCTCTTGATATTGGGCTTGGCAGAGTTGGATAGTGAGTTGGAAAATTACCAAGAGGCTATTCAAGGCTATGCGCAATTAGATAATCGTTTGATTTATGAGCAAACGGGCATTTCCACCTATCAACGGATTGGCTTTGCCTATGCCCAGTTAGGGAAATTTGAAACAGCTACAGAGTTTTTGGAAAAAGCCTTGGAGTTAGAATACGATTACCTAACAGCTTTTGAGTTAGCCAGTCTTTACTTTGATAGAGAAGAATACCAAAAAGCTGTCCTCTACTTTAAGCAGATAGATACCATTTCTCCTGATTTTGAAGGTTATGAGTATGGCTATAGCCAGGCCTTACATAAGGAACATCAGGTTCAAGAAGCCCTGCGTATCGCTAAGCAAGGCTTGGAGAAAAATCCCTTTGAAACTCGTCTCTTGCTAGCTGCTTCACAATTTTCTTATGAATTGCATGATGCTAGTGGTGCAGAAAATTATCTCCTTACTGCTAAAGAAGATGCTGAGGATACGGAAGAAATCTTACTCCGTCTAGCAACTATTTATCTGGAGCAGGAGCGCTATGAGGATATTCTAGACTTGCAAAGTGAGGAGCCAGAGAATCTCTTGACCAAGTGGATGATTGCTCGTTCTTATCAAGAAATGGACGATTTGGATACTGCCTATGAGCTTTACCAAGAGTTGGCAGGAGATTTAAAGGACAATCCAGAGTTTCTGGAACACTATATCTATCTCTTGCGTGAATTGGGCTACTTTGAGGAAGCAAAAGTCAATGCACAAGCTTACTTAAAATTAGTTCCAGATGATGTGCAAATGCAAGAATTGTATGAGAGATTACAGGAATAAAATGATTTAAAGCTATATCTTGTCAATTTTAAAAGATATAGTTTTTATTTTTGTTAGCAATGTAATTTTTTTATAAAAATAGTTGTAATTTAGTTTATGTATGCTATAATAGGAACAATTATTTTAAGGAGGTGTCAGTATGTCTTATTTATTTGAGATATTACCGAGTCTATTGAGTGGTGCAAGCATGACTTTGCAGGTTTTTGCACTGGTCTTGATTTTTTCTATTCCCTTGGGCGTTTTGATTGCCTTTGCCTTGCAAGTCCATTGGAAGCTCCTCCATCATCTGATTAACATTTATATCTGGATCATGCGGGGGACACCCTTGCTCTTGCAATTGATCTTTATTTATTATGTGCTACCTAGTATTGGGATTCGTTTGGATCGTCTTCCTGCGGCTATTATTGCTTTTGTTCTCAATTATGCGGCTTACTTTGCTGAAATTTTCCGTGGAGGGATTGATACCATTCCTAAAGGTCAATATGAGGCTGCTAAGGTCTTGAAGTTTAGTCCTTTTGCCACAGTGCGCTATATTATTTTGCCACAGGTGACCAAGATTGTTCTTCCTAGTGTCTTTAATGAAGTCATGAGTTTGGTCAAGGATACATCTCTGGTCTATGCTCTAGGAATTTCAGATCTTATCTTAGCTAGTCGAACAGCTGCAAATCGTGATGCTAGTCTGGTTCCTATGTTCTTGGCAGGTGCTATTTACTTGATTTTGATTGGGATTGTGACCATTCTTGCCAAAAAAGTTGAGAAGAAGTACAGTTACTATAGATAGGAGGCTACCATGTTAGAATTACGAAATATCAATAAGGGCTTTGGTGAAAAGCAAATTTTATCTAATTTCAGTCTAAAAATTCCTGAAAAGCAAATCCTAGCTATCGTTGGGCCTTCTGGTGGAGGTAAGACAACCCTCTTACGTATGCTTGCAGGTCTTGAAACCATTGATTCAGGGCAAATCTTTTATAATGGAGAACCTTTAGAATTGGATGAATTGGAGAAGCGGAATCTACTGGGATTTGTCTTCCAAGATTTTCAACTTTTCCCTCATTTATCAGTTCTAGATAATTTGACTTTATCACCTGTGAAAACTATGGGAGTGAAGCAGGAAGAGGCTGAGAAGAAGGCGCGTGATCTCTTAGAGCAATTAGGGCTGACAGGACATGCAGATGCCTATCCATTTTCACTATCTGGTGGGCAAAAGCAGCGGGTGGCCTTGGCGCGTGCTATGATGATTGACCCAGAAATCATTGGCTACGATGAACCAACTTCTGCCCTGGATCCAGAATTACGCTTGGAAGTGGAAAAACTGATCCTGCAAAATAGGGAACTTGGGATGACTCAGATTGTGGTTACCCACGATTTACAGTTCGCTGAAAATATCGCAGATCAGATTCTCAAGGTTGAACCCAAATAGGAGGTGCCGATGACTAATAAGAAAATTGCTTTAGTATTGGTTTCGCTCCTGATTCTCTTTTTAACGGCCTGTACTCAGAAGGCTAGTGATCCAAAGCAGGATAACTGGGATAAGTACCAAGAGCAGGGAACCATTACTATTGGTTTTGACAATACCTTTGTACCCATGGGGTTTGAAGAAAAGAATGGCCAATATACAGGATTTGATATTGACTTGGCACAAGTAGTTTCTGAAAAATTAGGTTTCAAGGTTCAATTTCAGCCAATCGACTGGGATATGAAGGAGACGGAATTACAAAATGGAACTATAGACGCCATCTGGAATGGCTATTCTGCCACTGATGAACGCCGAGAGAAGGTTGCCTTTAGTATTCCATATATGGAAAATCAGCAAGTTCTAGTGGCGAAGAAAGGCCAGCAAATTCGTTCAGTAGAGGATATGAAGGATAAGACCTTGGGAGCCCAAGCAGGTTCTTCTGGTTATTTAGACTTTGAAGCACAGCCAGATTTACTGAAAAATCGTGTCAAAGATCAGAAGGCTAATCAGTACCAGAGTTTTAATGAGGCCTTGATTGACTTGAAAAATGACCGTATTGATGCCTTGTTGATTGACCGAGTGTATGCTAATTACTATCTCCAGTCTGAAGGAATATTAAATGACTACAATGTCTTTTCAGCTGGATTTGAAAGTGAATCTTTTGCTGTCGGAGTCAGACCTGCTGACAAAAGATTACTGCAAGCTTTAAATCAAGCCTTTGTTGAACTACATCAAGAAGGGAAGTTCCAGGAAATCAGCCAAAAATGGTTTGGAGAAGATGTAGCAACAAAAGAAGTGAAAGAAGGAAAATAAAATAGATAGGAAGCCTAGTTTTGTCTTTAAAACTGGGCTTTGTTTTTTTATAGACCTTATTTTATAAAGTAGGAGCAACTTCTAAATTTTTTAGCTATTTTGGGCAGATCTTGTGCATCTAGCGTAATTCTGTAATCCCTTATCTATAGCTAAAACTCAATGAAGACGTAATAAAAAATATCAGAAAATTCCTTTTTATAATCAAATTATATGAACAGTCGAATAATATAGAAAATCTCTAAAGTAATATAAATTTTATTTTTGTAAGGGCTTACCATAAATAGGAGTTTGTGAAATTACTTTGGTGAGTATACCTCAAAATGTTTGATTTATAGACATAAAAAGAGTATAATAAGTTGTAGCCCTTTAAAATATGCCCATATATTTTAGGGGGGGGCTTTTTATTTAGCCTTCTTGAATATATTAACTGATAATTATCAGAAAAAAGGAGTAAGGGAATGTTTAAACCCAAAGGGCGACATGTTCGTCAATCGCAAGTGGAGAAATTCACACGTTATAGTATCCGTAAGGTTAGTTTCGGTGCGGCTAGTGTGGCTGTGGCTACTGGATTGTTTTTCCTTGGTGGAGGAAGCGTCCAAGCGGCTGAACAAGTAACTAATTCAGAACCTACAGAAGTTCAAAATCCTCAAAATGTAAATGAGAAGTCCTCGGAACCCTCTAGGGAAGTTACTGGACAAGCATCTGCTACTGCTAAAGAGCCCGATGGACAAAATAATACTTCTGTAAAAGAGTCTTCTCCTGTTAATGAAACTAGTGCAGTTGAAACTCCAGAGGTAGTGGCAGAAAAAGTTGCTATTAATACCGCATCATTAGAAGATTTAGTTGCTAAAGTTGAAGGTAGATTGAGTCAATTAACTGAAGGCAAGAAAACAAAATCAGTCATTGATGATGCTAAAAATTTGGTTAATAAAGCAAAAGAGCTTTTAAATGATGACACAAAAACACAGGCAAAAGTTAATGCATTGGCTAAACAACTTTCAAGTAGCCTTTTCATTTTAAACAGTATCAAATCAGAAGCAACAAAAGTAAACAAAAACCAAAATCCTAGAAATGGACAAGCTATCCCAAGTAATGGAGAAAGTGGGTTTAGAGATACAGGGACGGTTGCAGATGGTACTGAAAATCCTGTTGTTGTAAATACAAATGATATTACACAAAAAGCTTCTGAATTAGAGGCGGAAATCGCAAAAGTTGAATCTTTAATCTCTGCTGAAAATGCTAAAGGAGAAAGGCAAACAGATAAAGAGCTCGTAGGAATACTAACACAGGTAAAAGAGTCTGCACAAGCTGTTAAGAATAAAGGGAACAACATCCCAACAACAGAAAAAGAAAAGCATGCACTTTTACAAGAGTTAAAAGAAAAAGTAGATTTATTGAAACTATACCAAGCTAAAAAATTGGACTGGGGAGCACCTGCCAATAATCACTTAGCAAATTATGGGAATAATCCATCTGATGCAGTAATTAGTAATTTAAATGATACTTTTGGAACACCTGATTTATCAAATGCTACATCACATACAAAACGTGTAGAAGATCAAGCTTCTGGTATACGTGGTGCTATTAATTTGGGTTCAGCAACTTATCATTGGAAACAAAAAGAAATAACGGTCGATGAAGCCAAAGCAGGAGCTTTAGGCGGCTGGAAGATTGTTGATAAAGAAGGTGCAAACACCGTAAATATTGTTAAACCAGAAGCACCTACTGATATAGAATATAAAGAAGGACAATCAGCAACCACATATGCACCAAAACCAGCAAAAGTTTATGATAATAACGGTCATGTTACAGCTACTGGTGGTCAAGGCAGACCAAACGCTGGTGGTGGAGTACTAAATTATATGATTAGTACTGATCGTTTGGGAAATGGAAGTATAGGAAAAGTTAATAAAGATTATTATGTAGAATTAAAAAAACAAGGAACAACTATCTATAAAGATTTCGACGTAAACCCTAACTCTCATTTGTATGCTAATCTTGTTTTTTCTAGTGCTTATGGTAAATTAGGTTTGTCTTCAACAGGTGAAAAAATAAAAATGAAAATAGTTGATGCATATACAGGTCAACCATTATCAGAATTAACTAGAAAAGATGGAAAAGCTTCAGATACAGAATTTATTGGACAACCTGGATCAGATTCGGATGGTTTTGCTGCATTATGGCGTGTAGTAAAAGTGCCTGAAGGGACGACTAAGGTACGTGTATTTGTAGAAGCAGGAGATCAGCCAACAACTTCTGATTACTTGAATGGTCATAAGGTTGAAGATGGATATATAGTTGCAGGACTAGGATTAACTCCAGGACCAGCACTGACTTTAACAACTACAGTTGTTTCAGGTAAAGATAAAGAAGCATATGGTTATACAGAGGATTCTATTTATAAAAATGCTCAAAAAGGAACGTTTAATGTAACGCTAAGTAATCATGGTGGAGTAGGAGTAGTATATCAGACTCAGTATGAAGTTACGTTGAAAGTTCCTAAAGGTGTTAAGTTAGGTACATTACAAGGAACAGACTTAAATGAAGTAAATGGTAAAAATTTATTTGCTCCAAGTTATACTTATGGCTTTAAATATAACAAAGATACACGAGAACTTACTTTTAAAATTGATTTACCAAAACGAAATATTAATCCAACAAGTGGTAGCTCCAACACTGTTTCAATCCCATTTGAAGTAACGCCTGATTTTGTTGGAGAAGCAACATTTGAGGTAGTAGGGAAAAATGGATTTGGAGGAAAAGATAAATTAGGAAATGTGATCTTACCGTATGGAATAGCTGGTGCGGATAGATATAATATTCCAGTGAATGTAAATGCCAATAGTTTAGAAACTTCCGATAATCCTGACTATAAATATAATCGTAGTATTTATATTGATTCTATGACAGGAAATAGCACTATAACTGTACCTGTTGGAACAACTTTTGAGAAAGCAAAAGAGGTAGCAACAGTAAGTGCTGAAGAATTACTAAATTCAGAAGCTTATAGAGAAAAATTAGCAACATTAAAGGCTACAGCTGCTTTAAATTTAAGTGAAACAAGTTCAATTGCAATGGTACAAGGTTATTCTACAGCTGCTGTAAAAGAGAATAGTGGAACTCTAAAAGTGCCAGTTATTCATACTATCGGAAGTAAGAATTTTAATAATCAAATAGACATTAATGTGAATGTAGTGGCATCTACTAAGCAACAGAAAGTTGTTTTTGAAGGAGATACTATTCAAAATGATGATATTAAGGGGAAAATAACTCCTGCTACAATTCCTGGGTATACAGCTACAATCAATAATGTTCAAAATATGCCTACAACAACTGGTAAAGCTGGACAAATCATTAATGTTGAAACAACAGTATCTTATACAAAGGGAAATGTTGTACTTCCTGAAACAGTAACAGTTCCTGTGTTGGTATTGCCAAAAGCAACAGGTAATGTAGAAGTAATTAAAGGTTCAACAGTAGATAAAGTTAAAGAAGTAGCTAAAGCTAAAGCAGAAGAAGTAGCAAACTCAGCAGATTTTAAAGCTAAATTACCAGAAGGCTCTAAAGATGTAGAAGTTGGAGCGATTACAGAAGAAGTGCTTGCAGCCATTACAACGGAAGCAGGAACAAACAAAGGAACTGTAAAAGTCCCAGTAACCTACACAGTAGACGGTGTTAAGTATACAAAAGATGCAGAAATTACTGTAAATGTCGTTGGTTCAAATGCAGATCCAGTATACGTTGTTGAAGGTGACAAACCTGAAGTAGACAAAGTGAAGGATGCTGTAAAACCAGGAGAAGGTGGAACAGTACAAGATCCAACGGAAGTTGATTTGCCAAATACAAAGGATAAAGTTGGAGCAACAGATGTCACAGTTCCAACTAAAGTTAAGTATGCAAATGGTGAAGAAACAGTAAATGTTCCAGTGACAGTTTTACCAAAAGTAACTCCAGAAGGTGTAAAAGTTCTTAAAGATAGCACTGGTTTAGAAGAAGTGGTAAAAGCAAAAGTCACAGAAGCAGCTACAGCGACAACTAAGTTGCCAGATGGTGTAACTGTAAGAGTTAAAGAAGTTAAAGCAGGAACAGTACCGGCAACGACAGCAACTGGAGTACAAACACCAGCAACAGCAGTTGTAGAGTATGTAAAAGATGGTAATGTAGTTGTAAGTAAAGAAGTAGAAGTTCCTGTAACAGTAGTAGGTTCAACACCAAAATCATTAGTAGTCTTCGAAGGTGATACAGTAGAAGCTAAAACTGTTCAAGATGCAGTAACACCAGGAACTGATGGAACAAAAGGTGAACCTGCAATTCCAGAAGACCTAACAAAAACACCAGGTAAGAAAGAAGTAACGGTCCCTGTAACTTACGACGGAATCACAGATCCAGAGCAAGTGAAAGTACCAGTAACAGTATTACCAAAACCAGAAGCTGATGAAATTCTAGTTGCTAAAAATAGTGACAAGGATAAAGCTAAAGAAAAAGTACTTGCTCAAGCGAAAAAAGCAATTGAAGATGCAACATTTACAGGTAAATTACCTCAAGGAGCAACCGTTACTGTTGATGAAACAGCTACAGTAACAGTGCCAGACTTAACAGAAGATACTGAAGTAGATGTAACTGTTAAGTACACAGTTCCTGGACAAGATACACCATTAACTACAACAGTTAAAGTACCAGTAACAGTAGTTGAAGGTGTATCACAAATTGTCCCAGTTGATGAAAACAACAAACAACCAGATCCAGAAAAGAGCATTGATAAGACAGATTACCCAGAAGATGCGACATTTGAGTATAAAGAAGAAGTAGATACATCTACACCAGGGGATAAGAAAGTTACTGTTGTTGTGAAACAAGGGGATAAAGTATTAGTTGAAGTTCCATCTACAGTACGTGTAGTAGGTAGCACACCTCAATTTGTAGTTGCAGATCCAGCTAAGAAACAACCAGAGGCAAAAGACAGTGTCACTCCAGGAGAATATCCAGAAGGAACAACATTTGAGTACAAGACACCAGTAGATACAACAACTGCGGGTGAAAAAGATGTGACAGTTGTAGCTAAGCTAAATGGTCAACCAATTGCAGAAGTTCCTGCAAAAGTAGTGGTAGTAGAGCCTAAGACACAATACGTAGTAGCAGACCCAAGCAAACCACAACCAGATGCTTCTAAGAGTATTGACCCAGAACAATACCCAGAAGGCACAACATTTGAGTACAAGAAACCAGTAGACACAACAACACCAGGAGAAAAAGATGTAGTTGTTGTTGCGAAAGATGGAGAAGATAAACTTGTAGAAGTACCAACAAAAGTGAAGGTTGTTCAAGGGAATCCACAAATCGTGCCAGTGGATGAAGGTAAGAAACAACCATCACCTGAAGATAGTATTGATCCGAATGATTACCCAGAAGATGCAACGTTTGAGTACAAAGAAGAGGTAGATACATCTACACCAGGGGATAAGAAAGTTACTGTTGTTGTGAAACAAGGGGATAAAGTATTAGTTGAAGTTCCGTCTACAGTTCGTGTAGTAGGTAGCACACCTCAATTTGTAGTTGCAGATCCAACTAAGAAACAACCAGAAGCGAAAGACAGTGTTACACCAGGAGACTATCCAGAAGGAACAACATTTGAATACAAGACTCCAGTAGATACAACAACTCCGGGCGAAAAAGATGTAACAGTTGTAGCTAAGCTAAATGGTCAACCAATTGCAGAAGTTCCTGCAAAAGTAGTGGTAGTAGAGCCTAAGACACAATACGTAGTAGCAGACCCAAGCAAACCACAACCAGATGCTTCTAAGAGTATTGACCCAGAACAATACCCAGAAGGCACAACATTTGAGTACAAGAAACCAGTAGACACAACAACACCAGGAGAAAAAGATGTAGTTGTTGTTGCGAAAGATGGAGAAGATAAACTTGTAGAAGTACCAACAAAAGTGAAGGTTGTACAAGGAAATTCACAAATCGTTCCAGTAGATGAAGGTAAGAAACAACCATCTCCTGAAGATAGTATTGATCCGAATGATTACCCAGATGATGCGACATTTGAGTATAAAGAAGAAGTAGATACATCTACACCAGGGGATAAGAAAGTTACCGTTGTTGTGAAACAAGGGGATAAAGTATTAGTTGAAGTGCCATCTACAGTTCGAGTAGTGGAAAGTTATCCTAAATATGTCCCAGTAGATCCAGCTAAGAAACAGCCAGATTCAAAAGAAAACATTAATCCAAATGATTTCCCAACTGGAACAACATTTGAGTACAAGACTCCAGTAGATACAACAACTGCAGGCGAAAAAGATGTAACAGTTGTAGCTAAGCTAAATGGTCAACCAATTGCAGAAGTTCCTGCAAAAGTAGTTGTTGTAGATCCTAAGACACAATACGTAGTAGCAGATCCAAGCAAACCACAACCAGATGCATCTAAGAGTATTGATCCAGAACAATACCCAGAAGGAACAACATTTGAGTACAAAACTCCAGTAGACACAACTACACCAGGTGAAAAAGATGTAGTTGTCGTTGCGAAAGATGGAGAAGATAAACTTGTAGAAGTACCAACAAAAGTGAAGGTCGTTCAAGGAAATCCACAAATCGTTCCAGTAGATGAAGGTAAGAAACAACCATCTCCTGAAGATAGTATTGATCCGAATGATTACCCAGATGATGCGACATTTGAGTATAAAGAAGAAGTAGATACATCTACACCAGGGGATAAGAAAGTTACCGTTGTTGTGAAACAAGGGGATAAAGTATTAGTTGAAGTGCCATCTACAGTTCGAGTAGTGGAAAGTTATCCTAAATATGTCCCAGTAGATCCAGCTAAGAAACAGCCAGATCCAAAAGAAAACATTAATCCAAATGATTTCCCAACTGGAACAACATTTGAATATAAAGATAACACTCCAGTAGATACAACAACACCAGGTGAAAAACCTGTAACGGTAGTAGCTAAGCTGAATGGACAACCAATTACAGAAATTCCAGCGACGATTGTAGTAGTAGAATCTAAGACACAATATGTCCCAGTCAATGCTGAAAATGATAAGAAACCAAAACCACAAGATAGCATTACACCAGATGATTATCCAGAAGGATCAACATTTGAATACAAGACTCCAGAAGGACAAACAACTCCATATGATGGAACAACACCAGGTGAAAAAGATGTTACTGTAGTCGTGAAAGATTCAGATGGAGATACAATTGTAGAAGTACCTGCGAAAATTAAAGTCGTTCAAGGTAAAGAACAATTAACTCCAGTAAATGCTGAAGATAAAGATAAACCTAAAGCTGAAGATAGTGTCACACCAAGTGACTATCCAGAAGGGTCAACATTCGAATACAAAGTTCCAGAAGGACAAACAACTCCATATGATGGAACAACGCCAGGGGATAAACCAGTTACTGTAGTTGTAAAAGATAAAGATGGAAAAGTGTTAGTAGAAGTTCCAGCCACTATTAAAGTAGTTGAAACAAAACCAACACCGATTGAAACACCAGTAACAAACACTCCTTTAACTAAAGATGATTATACAAAAGGAATTACGATTCCAGAAGGTGGTGAAATTACTAAGGTTGAAAATATTCCAGATTTAACAACACCAGGTAAGAAGGATCCAGTTAAAGTAACGATTACATTACCAAACGGTAAATCTTATACAGTAGATGTACCAGTAACTGTAACTCCAGTTAAGGAAATTGAAACACCAGTAACAACCACACCATTAACACCGGACGATTACACTAAAGGAATTACGATTCCAGAAGGTGGTAAGGTTACTAAGGTTGAAAATATTCCAGATTTGACAACTCCAGGTAAGAAAAATCCAGTTAAGGTAACGATTACATTACCAAATGGTAAAGTTGTTACAGTAGAAGTTCCTGTAACAGTAACACCTAAATCACAAAATGGCGATTCAACTGTTCAGATTGTAACGGAATATCTTGATGAAAATGGAAACCGTATTACTTCAGATAAAGAAGGAAAATACAATCCAATAGAGTTGGAAGGATATGAGTTTAGTCATTCAACAACGGATGCTAAAGGAAATACACTACATCACTATAAGAAAGTGACAAATCCAATCAATCAAGAGCAACCAAGTTCTAATGACAAGAAGGAATTACCAAATACTGGTACAGAAGATAAGGCTGGTCTAGCTAGTCTTGGACTTCTTGGAATGTTGGGTGCATTCGGACTTGTAGCTCGTAAGAAAAAAGAAGACTAAGAAAGAAACTTCCTTTCTACAGTCCGATAGAAAAATAGACTGAGGTGAAAACTTCAGTCTATTTCTTTTTACTGTAAAAAAACCTCTGGCAAGTACCAGAGGATAAGAGTTTATTTCATTGTTGGGAAGAGCAATACATCACGGATAGTTGTTGTGTCAGTGAGGAGCATGCAGAGACGGTCGATACCGATTCCCAAACCACCTGTTGGTGGCATACCGTATTCAAGGGCTTCGATGTAGTCGTAGTCAATACCAGTTGCTTCATCATCACCAAGCTCTTTAGCTTTCGCTTGGGCTTCAAAACGGCTAAGCTGATCGATTGGGTCGTTCAACTCGGTAAAGGCATTACCATATTCCTTAGTCATAATGAAGAGCTCGAAACGGTCAGTAAAGCGTTCGTCTTCAGGATTTTTCTTAGCCAGTGGAGATACAGCTACTGGATGTCCATAGACAAAGGTTGGTTGGATCAAGGTTTCTTCAACAAACTCTTCAAAGAAGGCATTGATGATGTGGCCAACTTCAGTGTAGTGCTTCTCAACAGGAACTTTCTTCTCAGCAGCAATAGCTTTGGCTTCTTCCAAAGTCATGTCTTGCCAGAAATCGACACCAGTAATTTCTTTGATAGCATCCACCATATGAACACGTTTAAATGGCTCGTTAATCTTGATTTCAGTACCTTGATAGTTAACAGGACCATCGCCTTTGACTGATTTAGCAGCATGTTGGATAATGCCTTCAGTCAAGTCCATGATGTCTTGGAAGTCAGCATAAGCTTGGTACACTTCGATAGAAGTAAATTCAGGGTTATGAGTAGCATCCATTCCTTCGTTACGGAAGATACGGCCAATTTCATAGACACGCTCCATACCACCCACGATAAGGCGTTTCAAGTGAAGCTCAGTCGCGATACGAAGCACCATGTCAATATTTTGGGCATTGTGGTGGGTGATAAATGGGCGAGCAGCAGCACCACCAGCTTCGTTGTGAAGAACAGGTGTTTCCACTTCAAGGAAACCTTTTTGATCAAGGTAACGACGGATTTCAGAGATGATTTTTGAACGAGTGACAAAACGCTCAAAGCTTTCACGGTTAGAAATTAAGTCAAGGTAACGTTTACGGTAAATTGTTTCAACGTCTGTTAAACCGTGAAATTTCTCTGGAAGTGGACGAAGGGCCTTAGACAAGTGTGTAATGTGAGTCGCCTTGATAGAGAGTTCTCCCATATCTGTACGCATCACTTGGCCTTCAACACCAAGGAAGTCACCAAGGTCTGCTTTTTTGAAGATTTCGTAGTTTTCTTCACCGACAGCATCCTTACGAACATAGATTTGAATTTGACCTTCGCGATCTTGAAGGTGGGCAAATCCAACTTTACCTTTACCACGTTTGGTTAGCAAGCGTCCTGCGATAGTAGCTGTTTCGTTTTTATCGTGTAATTGTTCTTTATCGAGGTCGGCATATTTATCTTTTAATTCTTGTGAATTTGCAGTGCGTTCAAAACGTTTTCCGAAAGGATCGATTCCTTGTTCACGGAGCGCAGCCATTTTTTCACGGCGAACGATCTGCT
>ERZ1674276.107-NODE-107-length-16455-cov-6.567988_pt1 | contig 16455 bp, 9 predicted proteins | sample MGYA00581194_ERZ1674276 | MGnify/ENA primary metagenome ERZ1674276 (study PRJEB41354, sample SAMEA4873337) | human saliva metagenome | biome: human-associated habitat [ENVO:00009003]; feature: mouth environment [ENVO:08000002]; material: saliva material...
CTTCACGTAGTGGTTTTCCTCTGTCTACGCACGTAGTCTTAAAGACCAGGCACGTCAGTCCAAATATCCACGTACGTAGATATTAGAGCCACGTACGTAGCCCCAACTTATCTGCTACTCGCCCACAACTTTTATCCCTACGCAGAGCAACAACCTATATATAGGTCACGAAGCCAAGCAATATAGGTCACATAGAGCATCCTATATTGATCAGCTCAGCGACCTATATAGATCGGCTCAGTAGCTTTATATTGACTGCACCCCTCCCCCTACACATGGAGCCTTCTTCTCCCCCCCTAACGGCTGCACGCCGATGGCTCGGGGTAGCTGCATCAAAGCGCAAGTATCTCGGTCGCACACCCTCTTGGGGATTGCATAGTAAGACTAAGAGCGCGAGCGAAACGACAGAGAGTAGAGAGTCCAAAGCTGCAGCAATAGTCGTTTGCAAATCAACTTTGCCTCCATACGACTTGCTGACGAGGTAGAGCTTTTGATGCGGGAGCGCTGCCGATGGCAGGCGGTTAGCGGGGAGATAGCGCCTTTTCCCTAACTTTGCCAGCGACAGTACAGCAAGACAATATCCCATATCCGATGATAGCTTACCTTCGCGGAGCCTACACGGAGCTTACCCCCACCGCCGTCCTCGTCGAGTGCGCAGGCGTGGGCTACTCCGTGGCCATCTCCTTGACCACCTATACCGCCCTCTCAGGACAGAAGGAGGGCAAGATCCTCATCACCGAGATCATCCGCGAGGATGCTCACCTACTCTACGGCTTCGCCACGGCGGCTGAGCAAGATCTCTTCCGTCACCTGATGACCGTCTCGGGTGTCGGGCCGAATACCGCCCGCATCATCCTCAGCTCTTACCCCCCGCACGAGCTGACGAGCATTATCACGCTCGGTCAGATCGAGCCTCTCAAGGCGATCAAGGGGATTGGCCTGAAGACCGCACAGCGTATCCTCGTCGACTTGCGCGGCAAGCTCCCCGCTCTCGAGGGAGATGCCAGCCCCGCGACGACTATCCCCACGACGACCTCCCGCGGCAAGAAGGTACAGCCACTCGACACCACCACTCCGCAGGAAGCCGTCAGCGCCCTGAAGATGCTGGGCTATCCCGAAGCCTCCGCACAGAAGGTCGTACGCGAGCTCATCGCCTCTGACCCGACCATCAGCGTCGAGGAACTCATCAAGCAGAGCCTCAAGCTCCTCTAAGGCTCGTGCGTACGTGGCGGGTAACAAGACACATCCGACGCCTGCTGGGAAGCCTCCTTCTCGGCACGGCCGTCCCCCTTGTTCTCGCCGCCCAACTCCCCATACTCCCCACCACAGCTGACAGCATCTCCCCGAGAGGGGCGATGCCTGCCCTCGCTACACCCCTTATCGAGACGCGCTTCGTCTATGAGCCGAAGAGTGAGCGCTACCTGCTGACGACCTTCCTCGACGGCAAGCCCTTCGGCACTCCCCTCCCCTATACCTTCGCCGAATACCTCCGCTACCAGAGCCTCCGTGGTCAAGGGCTCCACTGGGACAGTCTCAACGCTCCGATGCGCAGTAGCACCCAGCGCGCCAGCAAGCCCATACGCCGTGGGGTCATCGACCGCATCTTCGGCCCTGGTGGCCTGCGTCTCAAGCTACAGGGGCACGCCGACCTCTCGGCAGGAGGGAAGACCGTTCGCTCCGACAACCCTGCCCTACCACAGGGCGCACGCAAGCAGACCTACTTCGACTTCGAGGAGAAGATCCAGGCTGGTGTGCAGGCTTCGCTCGGGACAAAGTTCCAGACGGGGCTGAACTACAACACCGCTTCCTCCTTTGACTTCGACACGAAGAAGCTCCGCTTGGCCTTCGAGGGTGAGGAGGATGACATCATCAAGCTCATCGAGGTGGGGAGCGTCTCGATGAGCCCTCGCAATAGTCTCATCAGTGGTGGAGGTGCCCTCTTCGGCCTGCACACCAAGCTCCAGATGGGCCGTCTCGAGGCTGACCTCCTCCTGAGTCAGCAGCGTACTGAGAGCCGTCGCGCCTCCAGCCGTGGGGGCGAGCAGACCGAGCGCTTCGAGCTCTCCGCCTCGAGCTACGACGCCCTGCGCCACTTCTTCCTCGGGGACTTCTTCCGCACTCGGTACGACGGCGCTCTCAAGAGCCTACCCTACGTGCGCTCCTCGATACAGATCACCCGCATCGAGGTATGGGTGACGAACCGCCGTGGGCGCTTCGACGATGCCCGTGACGTCGCAGGCTTCGCTGACCTCGGCGAGCCCCAGCGCCTGCACAACAGCTTCATCCAGCCGACCAGCCCCTCAAGCCCCGTCCCCACCAACGGTGCGAATAGCCTCTACTCCACCCTTACCGTCTCCCCCTCTCTTCGCCAGCTCAGCGCCCTCAGCTCAGCACTTCCCGCCCTACGCCCTGCCCTCGACTATGAGCGCATCGAGAGCGCACGCCGCCTCGCCCCGAGTGAATACACCCTACACAACACCCTCGGCTACCTCAGCCTCACGACACCACTCGCCGCCGATGAGGCGCTCGCCGTAGCCTATGAATTCACCTACGAGGGGAAGGTCTACCGCGTGGGGGAGTTCGCAGCCGACCAATCCGAAGGCACCTCCTCCCTACTCTTCGTCAAGCTCCTCAAGGGCACGGACTTCTCGCCAAAGGCTCCGACGTGGCCGCTGATGATGCGCAATGCCTATCGCCTTGGCGCAGGTATCACCGCTCTGCAGCGCGCGGGCTTCCAGCTCGAGGTCGTCTACCGCGATGATGCTACGGGACGCGCCCTGCCCTACCTGCCAGATGGGCCACTGAAGGGCAAGCAGCTCCTCAGCGTCCTCGGACTGGACCGCCTTGATGCCCAGCAGGAGGCACGCAGTGACGGGCACTTCGACTTCGTGGAGGGCTATACCATACGCTCCAGCGAAGGGCTGGTCTTCTTCCCCACGACAGAGCCTTTCGGCTCGACACTCACCACAGCTCTCGGCGCAGGGAGCTGGAGTGACCGCTATGCCTTCCCCGAGCTCTACACGATGACCGCCGTCGAGGCTGCCCAGCGCTCGGAGAAGAACAAGTACTACCTGCGGGGCGAATACCGTGCCACCTCGGCGGGGGAGATCTTCCTCGGCACGGTGAACGTCGCCCCAGGCTCGGTGCGTGTGACAGCTGCTGGTGCCCTCCTCACCGAGGGTACGGACTACACCGTCGACTACACCGCAGGGCGCGTGAAGATCCTCAACCGCCAGCTCATCGACGCCAAGACGCCTATCGAAGTGAGTCTCCAAGGTGGTGATGCCCTCAGCCAGCAGCGCAAGACCCTCATCGGCCTCGACCTCAACTACCGCTTCTCTAAGGACCTCCGCCTCGGCGCCACCCTGATGCACCTCTCGGAGATGCCTCTGACGGCGAAGGCCGCACTCGGGCAGGAGAGCATGCGCAATACGATGTGGGGTGCCAATCTCTTCTACCAGACGAAGTCACCCCAGCTCACGCGCCTACTGAATCACCTTCCCTTCGTCGACCTCACACAGCCCGCGTCCTTCTCCCTCTCGGCAGAGGTGGCACAGCTCCTCCCAGGGCACTACAAGAGTAAGTACAGCGACGGCAGCAGCTACCTCGATGACTTCGACGCAGCACATACCGCCATCGACCTGATGAGTCCACAGGCCTGGCGCTTGGCCTCCACACCCGCGACGCTCGTCCCTGCGGGAATAGGCGCGAGTGACTACCTGCGCTACGGAGAGCGTAGAGCACGACTCGCATGGTTCACCATCGACCCGCTCTTCACCCGTGAGCGCAGTGCCTACACCCCTGCCTATATACGCAGCGACCTCAGCCTCGTGAGCCGACATCTGGTGCGCGATATCCCGACGGCAGAGCTTTACCCGAATCGTGAGGTGAATGCCAGTCTACCGAGCTATATCCCCACCTTCTCACTCAGCTTCTATCCCGAGGAGCTCGGCCCGTACAACCTCAATGCCGCGAGCCTCACAGCCGACGGGAAGATCAGTGATGCCCGTGGGAGCTGGGCGGGCATCATGCGCAAGATCGATCAGACAGACTTCGAGGCAGCGAACGTCGAGTACGTGGAGTTCTGGCTCATGGATCCCTATGCCGACGAGGGCACGCCCCCAGCAGGGAGCGGTGGCGACCTGTACATCAACCTCGGAGATATCTCGGAGGACATCCTGCATGACGAGCGCCGATTCTATGAGAGCGGCCTGCCGCTCACTCCTCAGCCAGGGGCTACGGTCTCCACACCTTGGGGGATCGTGCCGACACGCCCGAGCGCAGGCTATGCCTTCGACAACGCGGCGGGGGCACGTGAGAAGCAGGACGTCGGGCTGAATGGCCTGTCGTCGGCCGAAGAGCGCCAGCATCCGAGCTACGCCTCCTTCCTCAGCGCCCTACGCTCCCGCCTCTCCAGCACGACCCTCCAGCGCTGGCAAGACGACCCACAGAGCCCACTCCACGACCCTGCAGGCGATGACTTCCACCACTACCGCGGGGCAGACTATGACTCCGAGCGCCTGCCTATCCTCAAGCGCTATAAGTACTTCAACGGCACGGAGGGCAACTCGTCGGAGCGTCTTGGGGGCGATGGCTACAGCACCGCCGCGACCGTGAGTCCCGATACCGAGGATGTCAACGGCGACTACAGCATGAATGAGCTCGACCGCTACTATGAGTGGAAGATCTCGCTGCGCCCCGAGGATCTCGTCGCGGGGCGTGGGTTCATCACCAGCAGCCGCAGAGTCGAGGCCCAGCTCCGCGACGGGAGGACTTCTCCCGTGACGTGGTATCAGTTCAAAGTCCCTCTCTCTGCCTTCACCAGCCGTATCGGTGGCATCAGCGATCTGGGGAGCGTGCGCTTCATGCGCCTCTACCTCACGGGCTTCGACCGCGAGACCCAGCTACGCTTTGCCTCGCTACGCTTGGTACGAGGTGACTGGCGCACCTATGAGGGGAGCCTTGATGAGGGACAGCCCGCACCCAGTGCCTCCACTCGCATCTCCGTCACGTCGGTCAACATCGAGGAGCACTCCGACCGCACACCCGTCAGCTACACACTCCCCCCAGGCGTATCTCGCTCGCTCGACGCCCAGCGTGGGCAGAGCCTCCAGCAGAATGAGCAAGCCCTCTCCCTGCGCCTCGAGGATCTCCCCGCAGGCGAGAGCCGTGGCGTCTACCGCCGTGTGCAGTACGACCTTCGTCGCTACCGCCGTCTGCAGCTCTTCGCCCATGCCGAAGCGCTCCTCGGCGACCTCACAGGGCTGGGCGATGGGGATATGACGCTCTTCGTGCGCCTCGGCTCGGACTACACCCAGCACTACTACGAGTACAGCCTACCGCTCACACTCACTCCCGCAGGGCGATACAGCAGCCTCAGCCCCAGCGACTGCCGTCGTGTATGGCCTGAGGAGAATAGCATCGACCTCAGCTTAGAAGACCTCGTCGCCCTCAAGCGGAGCCGTAACGCTTCGCTCTCCGCAGGGCTCGGTGGCGCCTCACTCTATCGCCCCTTCTCACGCCCCGACGCTAAGCACCCCACCCATACGCTCACCGTCCTCGGCAATCCCTCCCTCTCCAGCGTGCGGGCGCTGGTCATCGGCGTGCGCAATAGCGCGGGACTCACGCGCAGTGTCGAGGTCTGGGTCAATGAGCTTCGCGCCAGCGACTATCACGAGGAAGCGGGCTGGGCAGGACAGCTACACAGCACACTCCAGCTGGCGGAGCTGGGCGAAGCCAGCCTAAGAGCCCAATACGTCTCGGCAGGCTTCGGTGCTATCGATGCCCCGCTGATGAGCCGCACGCTCGAGAGCCGTCGTGCTATCCAGTTCGCCTCCACGCTCGAGCTCGGCCAGCTCCTCCCTCCCGAGGCGAAGGTGACCCTCCCCATCTACTACACGGTGAGCGACGAAGTGCTGACCCCGCAGTACAATCCGCTCGATGAAGACGTGAAGCTCACCGATGCTCTCAGCGACCTCACCACCGAGCGTGAGCGCAAGGAGCTACGTGCTCGCAGCCTCACGCACCGCCGTAGTCAAGGCCTTGCCCTCTCGAAGGTCGCCGTCGGCATCCGCTCCGAGGAGCCTATGCCCTACGACCCGGCGAACCTCTCCTTCAGCTACGGGCACAACACCTCCTCCGAAGAGACTCCCGATATCGAGTACAGCCGTCACCTCGACTGGCACGCAGCCCTGCGCTATGACTATACACCTACCTTCCGTCCGCTAAGGCCCTTTGCTAAGGCTTCGGGCGCCAGCCCGTGGGCGGACTTCCTCCGTCAGTACACCTTCACTCCGTGGCCCAGCCGTCTCGTCCTCGAGACCTCGATGGTGCGACGCTACGATGAGGAGCAGCTCCGTAGCCTCGGCGATGAGCTGAGTGGCACGCGCCTCCCCGCGACCTTCGCCCAGCAATTCATCTGGAATCGCCGTCTGCAGCTCAACTGGAATCCCACCCGTTCGCTCCAGCTGGCCTTCAACTCCGGTACCGATGCACGTATCGAAGAGCCCCACGTGCAGGTCAATCGCCAGCTCCAGCCCGATGCGTGGCGTGCGTGGCGTGATTCCGTCGGGCAGAGTATCCGTGAGGGAGGTACGCCCGTCCACTACGCTCAGCAGGCGAGCCTCAGCTATCAGCTCCCCACCGCCGACATTGCGCCCCTCTCCTTCATCCGCTCACAGCTCTCTTATAGCAGCGCCTATTCGTGGGACCGTGGGGCGGTACTCCCCGATCCGACCATCCGCCTGGCGCATACCCTTATGGCGCAGGGTGCACTCGAGTCCACCACGCAGCTCCAGCTCCGCCAGCTCTATCAGCACATCCCCGCACTCGCTCGGCTGGAGCGCCGCTTCGGCACGGCTGGTATGACCACCAGCGAAGGGCGCGGGAAGAAATCGAAGGGCGTGACTGAGGGGAACGAGCTCATTGACCGCCTCCTCTACGCCCTCCTCATGGTGAAGGACGTATCGCTGACCTACCGCTCCACACGCAGTACGCTCCTCCCCGGCTTCCTCCCCACTATCCGAGCTATCGGGGGACAAGGCTCTTCGGGCGGAGCGCTCTCCCCTGGGGTGGGCTTTGCCTTCGGGCTAAGCGATGTGGACTTCATCGATCGCCTTGCAGCACGGGGCGACCTCCTCGTCTCGACCGAGCACCTCACTCCAGGGGTCTTCACCCACACCCGCACGGTGGACCTACGTGCTACGCTCCAGCCCCTACGCCACCTCACCATCACGCTCTCGGGGAATCACACCCGCACCGACCGCACCGAGGTACAATATATGTACGCCGGTAGCCCCCGACTCTACGGCGGGGACTTCACGATGACGACCATCGGCCTCAAGGGCTTCTTCGCCCCTCTCCGCTCCGAGGAGGGCTACCTCTCCGAGACCTTCGCCGAGATGCTCCGCCTGAGAGAGCCTATCGCTCGCAGGCAAGAGGAGGCAGGTAGCCTCGCCACAGGACTCACCATCGACCGCAATGCTTCTGCCGTCCTTATCCCCGCCTTCCGCGCAGCCTATATGCACGGCTCAGGGAAGGGGCGCAAGGGGCTGAGCGCCCTACCCAACCTCCTCGGTATGCTCCCGAACTGGTCGGTGAGCTACACGGGGCTCTCCGAGCTGCCCTTCCTCAAGCGCCACTTCCGTAGCGTGACCCTACGCCACACCTACCGCGCCACCTACACCGTCGGGGGCTTCTCGTCGCTGGCAGGCTGGCAGGGAAGCGATCCCGATGCCATCGGCCTCCTGAGTGAGACAACTGCGGGAGGAGGAGGAGCGATGAGCGGCGCGCGCCTTAGCTACGCCTATGACATCCCATCGGTAGCACTGCAGGAGAACTTCTTCCCCCTCATCGGGCTTGACCTGACGTGGCTCAATGGTCTCGGGACGAGTGCGCAGTGGCGCCAAAGCCGTGGTGCCGTCCTGCACCTCGGGGCGCGTAGCCTCATCGAAGCCCTCTCACGTGAGCTAAGCCTCGGCCTCACCTACAAGATCGACGACCTCACGAGCCTCATCAGCCCCACCACCGCCCGCCGTAAGAAGCGCCGTGCGAGCAAGGAGCCTGCGACGACCTCTGCCCACGGCCTCACCCTCCGAGGCGAATATGCACACCGCCGCACACTCACCCTCCTACGCCGTCTCGAGGAGGGCTATACCCAAGCAACCTCGGGGATCATCGACCGACGCCTGCGTCTCAGTGCCGAATATGAGCTGAGCCGACAGCTCGGTCTCGAGGCATACTACGAGTACAGCCGTAATGTACCACTCGTCAGCGCCTACTCCTTCCCCATCTCCACCAGCAGCTACGGTCTCTCCCTGCGCATCACGCTCGACAACTAATCGCCCCCTCACGGCTCGACATACCCAGCCCGCACGAAGCATGCTCCTCGGCATCTTCGTGCGGGCCTTTCATATTCACGAAGCCCCCTTATCCCAGACGAAGCTACACGGACCTCTACGGGGGAGGGATTGCAACCTATATAGGTCGACGAGTCAACCAATATTAGGTTGTTGCCCCGCGTAGGGATAAAAGTTGCGGACGAGTGGTAGATAAGTTTGGGCTACGTACGTGGCTCTAATATCTACGTACGTGGATATTTGGATTTGCGTGCATAGTCTTTAAGACTACGTGCGTAGACAGAGGAAAACCACTACGGGAAGGCGCTTTTTTCTTCACGAGAAGGATACTTTTCCTTCCGCTGAATAAGAGGAATACGCGTGATAAGGCGAAGGGCTTGTGTATCTCTTCGGAGAGGTATATCGTGGAGCTGGGCAGGCGATACCTTAGCACTCTACTATGGAGAGAGTTTGCGCAATCAATGATTGGGGCACTCTATATAGCGAAGAGATTAGCTACTTTTGTGGGCGTAATCACACTCCCTCCTTGAGAAAATCATGACCTCTGACACCACCCCGCTCAGCCCCCTGCGCAAGGGGATCGCTGGCGCACAGTACCTATTCGTTGCCTTCGGAGCCACAGTCCTCGTACCTATCCTCGTCGGGCTCGATCCGTCGACCGCCCTCTTCTCAGCAGGTATCGGCACCCTCCTCTTCCACCTCGTGACCAAGGGCAAGGTACCTATCTTCCTCGGCAGTAGCTTCGCCTTCATCGCACCGATCATCAAAGCCACAGAGCTCTACGGACTCAGCGGCGCGCTCTTCGGCTGTATCGGAGTGAGTGCCGTGTACTTCGTGATGTCGCTCCTGATCCGTCTCTTCGGCCTGCGCTTCATCTCCCGCCTCTTCCCTCCGGTCGTCATCGGCCCCATCATCATGCTCATCGGGCTCTCCCTCTCGGACTCCGCCGTGAAAATGGCGGCGACGAACTGGCCTCTGGCGGTCATCTCGCTCGCTACGGCGATCATCGTCACGCTCTACGGCCGAGGGATCACGAAGCTCATCCCCATCTTCCTCGGTATCGTCGTGGGCTATATCGCTGACCTCATCTTCTTCGAGGTCGATCTAAGGCCCATCGCCGAGGCCTCTTGGCTCAGCCTACCTAAGATCACGCTCCCCGAGAACTTCTCCTTTGCCCCCATCCTCTTTATGATCCCCGTGGCCATCGCTCCCGTCATCGAGCATATCGGTGACGTGTATGTGGTGAATAACGTGGCAGGGAAGAACTTCGTCAAGGACCCCGGCCTGCACCGCACGATGCTCGGCGACGGTATCGCCTGCCTCTTCGCCTCACTCGTCGGGGGGCCTCCTGTGACAACTTACTCTGAGGTCACGGGCGCCATGTCGCTGACGAAGGTCACCGATCCGCTGGTCTTCCGTATCGCAGCCGTCACGGGCGTGCTCTTCTCCCTCATCGGGAAGGTCAGCGCCCTCCTACGTAGCATCGACCAGGCTATCCTCGGTGGGATCATGCTCCTGCTCTTCGGCACGATCGCTGGCGCAGGGATCTCGAGCCTCCTGCATAGCCGTGTGAACCTCGCCTCGTCGCGCAACGTGGTCATCATCTCCGTCACCCTCACTACGGGTATCGGGGGTGCCGCACTCTCCTTCGGCAACTTCTCCCTCTCGGGTATCGGGCTCTCGGCTGTCATCGCCGTAGTACTGAACCTACTCCTCCCCGAGCGCAAGGAGGACCGCGAGGAGCCTACTACGAAGCACTAACTTAACTCTCACAATAATCCATCCATGCGACAGCTTTATCGTATCGTGCTTGTACTCCTCCTGACTACCCTCGGAGCACAAGCACAAAACATTCAGCTCCACTATGACTTCGGGCGCCAGCTCTATAGCAAGGACCAGCCCGAGCGTCCCAAGCTCACCACGACCGTGGAGCTCTTCCGCCCCGATAGCTGGGGGAATACCTTCTTCTTCATCGATATGAACTATCAGCGCGAGGGCATCACCTCAGCCTACTGGGAGATCTCTCGTGAGTTCAGCCTCGGCAAGCTCCCTCTGGCCCTGCACATCGAGTACGACGGCGGGCTGAGCAACCAGTTCTCCTATAAAAATGCCTACCTCGCAGGTCTGACCTACGCGTGGAACCAAGCAGACTATCAGGCCGGCTTCACCTTCACGCCGATGTATAAGTATCTGGCACGTCAGGATAGACCCCACTCCTTCCAGCTGACGAGCACGTGGTACCTGCACATGGCAGGTGGTAAGCTCTCCTTCATGGGCTTTGCTGACCTCTGGGGTGATCGTCATCTCGTCACGGGCAAGAACAACATCGTCTTCATCACCGAGCCTCAGCTGTGGGTGAACCTGAATAAGTTCGAGGGCATCAACCCCAAGTTCAACCTCAGCATCGGTACCGAATGGGAGATCAGCAGCAACTTCGCTGTACTGGACAAGACCGTCGTGAACCCCACGCTGGCCATCAAGTGGACCTTCTAAGCCCCCGCACACTCTAATGCAAGCACTCTATCGCCTCGTGGGCTTTGACCCCACGAAGTACAAGCTCCGCACCGAGCTTCTGGCAGGCCTGACGACCTTCCTCACGATGAGCTATATCCTGGCGGTCAACCCCGACATCCTCAGCACTACGGGCATGGACAAGGGCGCCGTCTTCACCGCTACCGCCCTGGCATCAGCCGTCGGCACGCTCCTCATCGCCTTCTTAGCTAAGCTGCCCTTCGCCCAGGCTCCCAGCATGGGGATCAATGCCTTCTTCGCCTTCACCCTCGTCATGGGCATGGGCTACAGCTGGCAGGCTGGTCTCGCAGCCGTCTTCGTCGAAGGGGTCATCTTCATCCTGCTCACCGCCTTCAACATCCGCGAGCAGATCGTCCGCTGTATCCCGAAGAACCTCCGCTTCGCTATCTCGGCAGGCATCGGCTTCTTCATCGCCTTCATCGGGCTGAAGAATGCTGGGCTCATCGTTGCCAACGAAGCTACCTTCGTAGCCCTCGGCCCCTTCACCCCTACGGCTATCCTCGCCGTCATCGGTATCATCCTCAGCGGCGTCCTGATGACGCTGCGTGTACGCGGTGCACTCTTCTACAGCATCGTCCTCTGCACGATCATCGGTATTCCTCTCGGCGTGACACAGATCCCCGATAGCTTCATCCCCGTCTCCCTACCCCGCTCGCTGGCACCTACGTTCCTGCAGTTCGACTTCAAGGCGCTGCTCAACATGGATATGGCGCTCACGATCTTCGCTCTGGTCTTCATGGATATCTTCAACACCGTGGGTACACTCATCGGTGCTGCTGCTAAGACTGAGATGATGGACAGCGAAGGCAACGTGAAGAATATCAAGCAGGCGATGATGGCTGACGCTCTGGCCACCTCCTTCGGCGCCGTCTACGGTACGTCGACCGTGACGACCTTCGTAGAGAGTGGTGCAGGTATCGCCGAGGGCGGCCGCACGGGTATGACCGCACTGTCTACAGCTGTGCTCTTCATCCTCGCACTCTTCCTCTCACCTCTCTTCCTACTCATCCCCTCCGCTGCGACGACGGGTGCTCTCGTGCTGGTAGGTGTGCTGATGCTGAGCTCTATCCAGGATATCGACCTCATGGATATCTCCGAGGCACTGCCCAGCTTCATCACCGTACTGACGATGGTGCTGACCTACAATATCGCCGAAGGGATGGCCCTCGGGCTCATCTCCTACACGCTGGTCAAGCTCCTCAGCGGCCAGTGGCGTCAGGTCTCCATCACCCTCTACATCGTCTCGGCACTCCTCATCCTGCGCTACATCCTCGCTATATAATAGTAGAGCGCACTACGCGTGCCCACAACGAAGAAGGCCCCTCCCTCACGACTGCAACCGGCGTGAGGGAGGGGTCTCCGCATTATCTCTGCGAGGACACAAGCCCCCTTTTACAAAAGCGTTGTATCTTTGCGTTATTAAATAAATCATTGTTCGTAGAGCCTACACAGCTCCTCCCAAGCATATGCCGCTCGCTGAGATCCACGCTACACGCTACATCCGCGCCTCAATACTTACGCTCCTCCTCTGTCTCACTCTTGCTCCCCTCGGGATGCAAGCCCAGCGCCTCTTCACTGTCGTCATCGACGCCGGTCACGGGGGGAAGGACTCGGGTACCGTAGGGAATGGTGGCAAGGAGAAGGATATCACCCTCGCAGTAGCTAAGCTCGTCGGCAGTAAGATCCGCGCAGCACACCCCGAGGTACGTGTACTCTACACGCGTAGTACCGACGTCTTCGTCGGTCTACAGGCTCGTGCTGACTTTGCAAATAAGCAGAAAGCCTCCCTCATGCTCAGCATCCACGTCAACAGCGCACCGTCGAAGGACGTCCACGGTACGGAGACCTATGTGCTGGGGATCGCGAAGTTCGCCAACAACCTCAGCGTAGCGATGCGCGAGAACAAGGCGATGCTCCTCGAGAGCAACTATAAGACGACTTACAAGGGCTTCGACCCGACGTCGACGGAGAGCTATATCATGTTTGACCTCATGCAAGATGCTTACTTCAATAAGAGCATCGAGCTGGCAAACAAGATCCAGCGCCAATACCGCTCTGCTGGACGCTACAGCCGTGGCGTCCGTCAGGACATCCTCTGGGTACTGAGCCAGTCGGCTATGCCCAGCATCCTCACCGAGATCGGCTTCCTCTCGAATGCCAACGAAGCTTCCTTCATGCTCAGCGAAGCAGGCCAGCAGTCACTCGCCTCGGCCATCGCGGCGGGCTTCAGCTCTTACTACCGTAGCTATCGCGGCAAGAGCACGAAGGCCCAGGACAGTAAGGAGGCCGATAGTACCGAGACGAAGAAGGAAGAGACCGCTACTGTTAGCGACGAGACCGCTGAAGAACCTACCGCAGACAAGGGCACCAGTGCCCGCGCAGAGGTCGAGCGTGCGATGAACAAGAGTCGTGAGCGTAGCAAGGACAAGGACAAGGAGAAGAGTGAAGCGAAGAGCTCCGACTCGGGGATCACGTACCGCGTCCAGTTCCTCTCCAGCCCCGATAAGATCGACACGAAGGATGCGCGCTTCCGCAAGCTCCCCACCGCAGTAGAGCGATTGAAGGTCGGGCGCGCGTACATCTATCTACTCGCTCCCACGAGCTCGAAGGCCGAAGCGCAGAAGCAGCTCCGCGCCCTCCCCCGCACCTACCGCGATGCCTACATCGCACGCTACCGAGGCAAGACACGCCTCTAAACGAACCCACACACTCGACATCTATAGAAATAAGATACATATGAAGATAAAGAAAGAGGTACAGATCGGCCTGCTGGCCATCGTCGCTGTTGCCCTCGGCTACATCGGGGTCAACTTCCTCAAGGGCATCGAAGTCTTTAAGAAGACCTCGATCTATTATGCCCACTTCGACAACCTCAGCGGCATCTCCGCAGCAGCTCCCGTCGAAGCCAGCGGTTTCAAGGTGGGCAACGTGCGCTCGGTAGCCTTTGACTATGCCCGTGGCTATGGCGCTACGCTCGAGCTGGCGCTCGATGACGATATGCGCATCCCCGTAGGGAGTCAGCTGAAGATCAAGTCGAACCCCCTGGGGAGTGCTGAGCTCGTGCTCGTCATCAACCCCCAGAGCCAGACCTACCTCAGCGAGGGGGACACCATCGCCAGCCAAGACGCAGGCGACGGACTCCTATCCTCCGTCTCTGAGAAGATCCTCCCCGCTATCGCAGGGATGATGCCCACGATCACCAACACGCTGGAGCGCCTGAATGCCCTGCTCAACGACAAGAGCATCGACAGCATGCTCTATGGGCTAAGTGCCTCTACACAGCAGCTGCACGGTATGATGGCTGGGCTGAACCGCACGAGCCGCAGCCTTGGCCCCGTCCTCGACAATGTCGGGCATATGAGCTCCAACCTTGCGAACTTCTCGGGTCAGCTCTCCTCGATGCGCCTTGACTCGCTGATGCTCAGCCTTCAGGAGACGACGGCTCAGCTCCAGATGGTATCTCAGCAGCTTCGTGCTAAGGACAATACCGCAGGGCTTCTCCTCAACGACCCTTCACTCTACAACCGCCTCGACAGCCTCGTAGGCAGTGCAGACCGTCTCATGCGTGACCTACAGGAGAACCCCAAGCGCTACGTGCACTTCTCCATATTCTAAGCCCACACGACCGACACGATTACCATGGAGCGTCTACTCATCACTGGAGCCTCTGGCTTCATCGGCAGCCATCTCGTCCGCCAAGCCCTCGAAGCGGGCTACGAGGTATGGGCCGCTGTACGTAAGGACAGTGACAAGACCCGCCTTGAGAAGCAAGGGGTCAAGCTGCTTGAAGTCGACTACTATGATGAGGAACAGCTCTTCGACGCTCTCGACTCGGTCCGTCCCTTAGAGGAAGGCGCTCCCCAGTGGGACTACGTCATCCACAATGCGGGCATCACGAAGACGGCCCGCCTGGAGGAGTTCACAGAGGTCAATGCCGAGCATACGCGCCGACTGCTCCACGCACTCAGCCGTCTCTCGGAGCAGCCCAAGCGCTTCGTCCTGATGAGTAGCCTCAGTAGCTACGGCAACGTAGCTGGCCCCGACGAAGCCCTACATGCCGAGCTCCCTCAGAAGCCCAACACCCGCTACGGCCGTAGTAAATGCCTCGCGGAGCACTACACCGAGCAGTCGGGTCTTCCCTTCACGATCCTCCTCCCCACAGGCGTCTATGGCCCAGGAGACAAGGATTACCTCATCGCACTACAGAGCATCGCCCGTGGCATCAATGCGATGTCCGGCCTGCGCAAGCAATATCTGACCTTCGTCTATGGCGGGGATGTTGCCCGTGCCGCCCTCTTTGTATTGCGCGATGAGCGTGCCCGCGGCCAGCGCTATATCGTAGCCGACGGCGACACCTATACCGACCGAGAGTTCGGTCATCTGGCCCAGCGTCTGCTGGGTCGCAAGCACGTATTCCATATACGTATCCCCCTACCACTGGTGCGCCTCACCTGCCTCTTCGGCTCGCTCCGAGCAGCTATCACGGGGCAGACGACACCACTCAATCGGGACAAGTACCCGATCCTCGCACAGCGCAACTGGCGGTGTGATCCCTCACCGCTCTTCGCTCTGGGCTTCACCCCAAGCAAGAACCTTGAGGAAGGGCTTCGCGAGACCATCGCCGACGGGCGCTCCCGCGGTCTCCTCCCTTAGTCACCGCCCCCGCATAGCCTGCTCCTCTCAAGAGCTGGCAAACATTGCTCACTTTTTAATTGTGGGAATGGGGGCTTTTGTGTATCTTTGCGCAGATTTTTACGCATAGTTTAAGAGTCACCCATGCATACCGACCAGTACAAGATCAATCTACGGAGTCTCCTGGAGGGCGATCACGAGTACACCTGGCTCCTCGAGGACAGCTACTTCGAGCGCCTATCGGAGGGTAGCGTACACGGCGGTGAGGTCGATGTCGACCTACGCCTGCGCCGTACGGGAGACGTCTTTAGCTTGGACCTCTACTATGAGGGCTATGTAGTGGTCGACTGTGATCGCTGCCTTGACCCGGTAGATATAGATGTAGAGTCCGAGCGCGAGCTTATAGTCAAGTTCGGCAGTGAAGCCCTTGAGGAGAAGGACGAGATCCTCATCGTCTCTGAGCAAGATGGGGTGCTCGACCTGGAGTGGGTCCTCTATGAGGATATCATCCTGAGCCTTCCTCTACAGCGAATGCATCTCGAGGGCGAGTGCAACGAGGAGATGATGTCGGCCTATGCCCGCGTCTCTACCGACGAAGTGCGCGACGAAGCCGAAGGCCCCGCCCCCACCCTCGATGATGAGGGGATCGACGAGCGCTGGGCTGCACTCAAGGCTCTCAAGCAAGATTAGTAATTAAAACAAAATAAGATTTATGGCACATCCTAAAAGAAGACAGTCCAAGACGCGTACCGCTAAGCGCCGTACTCATGATAAGGCAGCTATGCCTACGCTCGCAAAGTGCGCTAACTGCGGTGCATGGCACATCTACCACACGGTATGTGGTGAGTGCGGTTACTACCGCGGTAAGCTCGCCATCGAGCAGGCTTAATAGCCCCGCTTAGCCAACACAAAGAAAAGCCCCAGGGTATCCCCT
>ERZ1674276.120-NODE-120-length-15697-cov-9.677279_pt1 | contig 15697 bp, 17 predicted proteins | sample MGYA00581194_ERZ1674276 | MGnify/ENA primary metagenome ERZ1674276 (study PRJEB41354, sample SAMEA4873337) | human saliva metagenome | biome: human-associated habitat [ENVO:00009003]; feature: mouth environment [ENVO:08000002]; material: saliva material...
CTTGTTACCGTATCAAAGAAAGGTAAGCTACTCTTTGATAAAAAGGAATTTACGGTAAACGACTTTATTAGTACAGATAGTACCTATCAACTCTATGTTCGTCCTTCCATTGAGATTACTAACACTACGGTGTACGTTTCTGTTGGTATATATCAAGCTGAGACAGATGAAGGCTTTCCTTTTGTATTAGCCTTCTCTAAAGGTGGAAAAGTTAAGTCTTATTCAATACCAAAGGCATGGGATCAGTCGGATTTAGTAACAGATTTTTATATTCGATACATCCACGAAGCACAGCAGAAACCAGTAGATAAAGCATCGCTTATAAAGCTCGCCCACATCTATGGTAGTAGTAACTTTGTACAGCAGGTTACTAATAATGGATTTCAATCAATCTGTCCAACGAAAGTTTTCTCACGTCATCTCCGGAATATAGAGGTTGCATCTGAATTCATGGATTCTGGTGATAGTACTAAGATAAGAAGTAAAGTCTATTTTTATCTTCATGATACTTACACTCCATTTGACTCAGTGTATGTGGAAATGAAGCGTGATGACGAAGTTAATTATGGTTGTGTAATAGATAAGGTAATCCCTTAGTTGTTCCTTATATAACAAAAGCAGGGACGCACGATACGTACGTCCCTGCTTTTGTTATTATCTGTTTCTTAATTAAAATGCCCAACCGAAGCCGAGGTATGGATAGAAGAACGCTTTCTTAACTGCATTCTTCTCGCCAAGAGTAAAAGAAGGACTGAAACCTGCACGGAACAGGAAACCCTTGTTAGATACGTGACGATAGCCTATGTTTCCAAAGAAATAGTAGCCGAATTTGTTACGACTCTCATTGTAAGCCAGCCAGGTCTTTGTTCCTTCTGGAGTATTATATTCTCCTATAGCATGCTTCTGTTGGTCAGCTGACAACGAAGACTTCGGACCATCTACAGACTCCACAAATATACCGTGTATATTGTATATACCCACACTTGTACCCACACCAACCTCAAGGTTGTTCTTTTGGCTACCCAAGAGATAGTTAACTTCCAATGGTACAGCATAGCCACGTACGTCTGAACCTTCCCAGAAAATGCTGGAATTATGACCATAACCGAAGCTCAATCCGGCTCTCCATCCGAAGCGAGTGTGGTCGTTGAAACGTGCATCATAGTTGATACCTGCAAGGTTTGATGCGCCTAACAGTTCCAAGTAAACGGCTTTGTCCTTTTCTAATCCGTTAGATTCCTGTGCCATAGCCACTGTGTGTAAGCCGAGGAATAGTGCGAAAATTAGTAATTTCTTCATTCTTTTAGTTATATATGATTATTTGTTACAAAGGTATAAAAAAAACTAACAACAACAAAGAATTTGCTAAGGTTTTATAGAAATGGGATAAGTATTTGGTCGTTGTCAGGGTTTTTATAGATGTAAAGGTGAAAGTGTTAGGATGTTTATATTCGTGTGTTTTGTAATAATATTTCACACTCTCTATTTTTATTGATGCTTAATTGGCTTCTAAAAGATGCTCTTTTAGCTTGCAAAAGGTGCCCTTTTGAGGTCTTACTAACGCCCTTTTGAAGTCCAATTAGGCATCTTTTAAAGTAGTGCTTTGTAATCGGTTGATTTATTGATAGTTATAGATGTGTGTGAGAAGGGGTATTTCTGCTCTTTTCGGACAATATAACGCGAGAATTTTGTAATGATATTTCGCAGGCTTTACGTTGTAGTAGAATATGCTTTTAAGTTAAGATAATGAGCTGTTTTTATAATAAGAATGCACGGCTCTTACATCCGTTTATAATTATTATTAGCGGAGTAGGAGTCGTGCATTCCTATATTTTTACAATAGCCTTTGTTGCAATGTCAGTAGGATATAGCCTGTGTTATGCTGTCTATCAGTTTGTTTCAACCTATCAGACAACGATTTTAGAATGTTTCATCCTCGTCATCATCCTCATCAAAACCAAATAGGGCAGGGTCGACGAAAGCATCCATCTGACGGCGGTCCTTCTTTGTTGGGCGTCCTGTTCCACGTGCTCTGTCGACGAAACCACTGATGCGGCTCATCTCTAAGAGTTCGTACTGCTTAGCATCGGTCACATTCTCGTAGACTTCAGGGATGAGTTTTGCACCAACACGTTGTTCAATCGGTTTGAGAACCTTGAACGAATAGGTAATAGGCGACTTCTTAACACTCACCACTTCACCCGCTTTTATTGTGTGGGAAGGTTTTACGTTGATACCTTTTATCGTTACACGACCATTCTTGCAGGCGTCTGCAGCGATGGAGCGAGTCTTATAGATGCGGGCAGCCCATAGCCATTTGTCAATTCTTGCAATATCGTTCATAGTTTCATAATATATTAAAGAGGATGCTCGATTACTTCTTTCCGAGTTTGTTAAACTGGTTCATTGTGATGTCGATACCAGCAAGGGCAAAACTCTTGATGATGTCTACACCTAAGTCGATAGCTGGCTGAAGTTCTTTCATCTCCTCGTCAGAGTAGCGACCTAATACCCAGTCAACCTGTCCACCACGTGGATAGTCGTTACCAACACCCATACGCAGACGAGCATAGTTCTGTCCGATAAGTTGCTGGATATGTCCTAAACCATTGTGACCACCATTAGATCCGTTTCCTTTCAAGCGGAAAGCACCTAATGGAAGGGCAACATCGTCAGAGACAACCAAGAGTCTACTCTGGTCGATATTCTCCTTGTTGAGCCAGTAGCGCACGGCATTTCCAGAGAGATTCATGAATGTCGTAGGCTTCAAAAGAATAATCTTGCGACCCTTGACCGTTGTCTCAGCAACGAAACCATAACGCTTATCCTCAAAAACAATATTGGACGCTTTAGCGAAAGCGTCCAATACCATAAATCCTGTATTGTGTCTGGTTCCCTCGTATTCATAACCGGGGTTACCCAATCCACAAATCAAATACTTGTCCAATTCTTATATTGAATTAATTATTGTCGTAGAGATTACTCTGCCTCAGCAGCTGCAGCAGCCTGCGCAGCCTGGATAGAATTACGTGTAGCCTTAATAGAGCAAACTACAACCTCCTTTGGAGTTACCAACTCAAGACCCTCGAAGCTCAACTCGCCAACCTTGATACTCTTACCAAGACGAAGCTCAGTAACGTTGATATCGAGGTGCTCTGGAATCTGCTGATAAGGAGCCTTAACGTTAATCTTACGGATAGACATGTTCATACGACCACCATCGCGAACACCCTGTGCCAAACCTACGAGCTTAACTGGTACACCCATAACGATTGGCTTCTGGTCGTTCACCTCATAGAAGTCTACGTGAAGCAGAGCGTCTGTTACTGGGTGGAACTGGAGCTCCTTAAGAACTGCAGTACGTCTCTCACCATCAATAATCAACTCTACAACGTAGATGTGTGGTGTGTAAACCAACTTACGCAACTCTGACATAGGAGCTGTGAATGAGAATGCTACTGGCTTGCCATCCTGCTGTGCCTCACCATAGAGGTTACATGGAATCAAACCCTCCTTACGGAGCTGCTTAGAAGCTTTCTTTCCAAGGTCTGTACGCTTCTGACCTGTTACTTTAATTTCTTTCATAATTTTGTGTTACTCTAAATTAATATGAACTTTAATTCGCCATCACACACTGAGAGACTAAGGAATTGGAAATCTAATGAATATCACAACTTTCAATCCTCAATTTGCAAAAAGCGTTGCAAAGTTACTTCTTTTCAATGGATTGAGCAAGTATTCTCTAAAAAAACATAGAAAAAGATACTAATGCTTGCATGTACGAAGGAATTTTCCTACATTTGCAAAATAAAGTATTCAATACGAAACACAATCTTTTAGAAAAGACAATGATCAATAGGGAATTAATAAGAATTAAGATTGTCCAGTTAACCTATGCATACTATCAGAACGGTAACAGGAATATGGACAATGCTGAGAAGGAACTTCTTTTCAGCTTGGCGAAAGCGTATGACCTCTACAATTACCTCTTGGCCTTAATCGTATCAATCACGCAAGAGGAGCGCCATCGCGTGGAGATAGCTGCAAATCGTGCCAACCGTGAGGGGACTGAGGCTCCCTCAAGTCGTTTTGTAAACAATAAGTTTGCTGTTCAGTTGGAAGAGAATAAGCAGCTTAACCTTTTCATGGAATCACAAAAACGTCGTTGGGAAGATGATATGGAGGCTGTTCGTAAACTCTGTGATCAGATTGAACAGAGCACTATCTACCAAGAGTACATGGCAAGTGATGATGATTCGTACGAGGCAGACCGTGAGGTGTGGCGTAAGATATATCGAACTCTCATACAGGAGAATCCTGATTTGGACGCTGTGTTGGAGGAGAAGAGTCTTTATTGGAATGATGATAAGGAGGTTGTTGATACCTTCGTTATCAAGACTATCAAACGATTCGACCCTGCTAACGGTGCTGATCAAGAACTTCTGCCAGAATATCGTGACGAAGAGGACCGTGACTTTGCACTTAAACTCTTCCGTTCAACTATCCTCAATGCAGACGATTATCAGCGTTATATGAGTGAGTCAAGTCGTAACTGGGATTTCTCTCGCTTGGCTTATATGGATGTTGTCATCATGCAGATAGCTATTGCTGAGATGCTTACATTCCCTAATATCCCAGTAACGGTGACCATCAACGAGTATGTTGACTTGGCTAAATTGTATAGTACACCGCGAAGTGGTGGATATATCAATGGTATGCTTGATACAATTGCACGTCATCTCATACAGACTGGTAAGATGATGAAGACAATGCCTGAGCCTCGTCAACATCGTCCTCGCAATGATCGCCAAGAGGAAAGAGCATCACGTCGTGAGGGACGTCGCCCAACGATTGCGCAAACTTCTGCTCAGCGTGTGGCTTATCGTCAGCAGCAAGCAACTGATCATGTGGAGAATAAGGAATAAAGACATAGGCGGAAAGCTTTTAAGAATTGTCACGAAAGAGGCTTGTTTAGCATAATAATGATGAGTGTTTATAAAAGCCTTTCAGACGTTATGCTTGCCTATAGCCTCCTTTTCACGCTCATAAATTAAGAACATAATAACTGATAAATAATGAATACAACATTAATCCTCGCAGCACAGGCTGCAGGTCAAGGCAGCCCAATGCCTATGATTATCATGATGGTAGCTATCTTCGCCATCATGTGGTTTTTCATGATTCGTCCACAGCAGAAGAAGCAGAAGGAGATTCGTGCTTTCCAGAATGCTCTCTCAGCAGGTGATTCTGTTGTGACTGGTGGTGGAATCTATGGCACAGTAAAGCATATTGATATGACAACCAATAAGGTTGAAGTTGAGATTGCACGTGGTGTTGTTATCACTGTTGATAAGAACTACGTATTCGCAAACGTACAGGCTTCTCAGCAGGGTCAGACTAAGTAAACCTTATTGGTAGAAAAGAAGGAAAGCATTTGATGAAAACAGGCAAATCGCTTCATACATTCAGTACCTTCAGGAACTTCTTGTTGAGGATCTTCAACAAGGAGTTTCTGATTTTTTTGTTTTTCTTGGTATTGAGTGGAGGGTTCTGGTTGATAATGACACTGAACGAAACTTATGAGGGTGAATTCAGTATACCACTTCGCATGACGGGTGTTCCTCGTAATGTGGTTATTACCAGTGACCTTGATTCTGTTGTCCGTTTTACTGTGCGAGACAAAGGATATATGATTGCGTATTATGGTCTTGATGATACATTCCGCCCTATCTATGTCGACTACAAAGTTCATAGTGACGGACGAAGTAAGGGAGATGTACCCATTGCAGACCTTCAACGTCAGATTTATCTTCAACTGTCAAAGAGTTCAAAGATAGCTTCTGTCAAGGCAGGAAAGTTCTCTTTCTCATTTAACTTTGGTCGTCATAAAAAGGTACCTGTACGCCTTTTGGGGACAGTAACACCTGGTGATAATTATTATCTTGCTCGTGTAGACTTTACTCCAGATAGCGTTCAAGTTTATGCAGCGCGTAATGTGTTGGATAGTATTCAAACAGTCTATACAGAGCGACAGTATATTACCAATTTCACAGATGTCAAGGAGTTGACTGTAGACCTTCGAAAGTTTACGAATGCCAAGTGTGTTCCTTCCAGTGTAAAGATGAAACTCTATCCAGATGTACTTACAGAGGAGACAGTTGAGGTACCAATTGAAGCTGTCAATATGCCTGACAACAAGGTGATGCGTACCTTCCCAAGCAAGATAAAAGTGAAGTTTGTGGTAGGTGCCTATCGTATGCGTTCGATGCCAAAGAATGCGGAGACAAAGGAACTTCTCCCTGTAGGCTTCCGTGTTGTAGTCAACTACGAAGATATAGAGAAAAATAATAGCGAGAAATGTCCTATCTATGTGATAAGTTCTCCTAATGGTGTACGCAACGTACGACCAGAAGTAAATACGGTTGATTATCTCATTGAGCAGCGATGATAGTAGCGTTGACTGGTGGTATTGGTAGCGGAAAGTCTTACGTCTGTAAGCTTCTTGCAGAGCGAGGTATCTCTGTTTACGATTGTGATGCGCACGCAAAGGAATTGATGCGCACCTCTCAACCACTACAACAACAGCTTTCTACACTTGTCGGTGAGGATGTCTTCCGTGATGGTGTCTTGCAAAAAGCCATTCTTGCAGCCTATCTCTTACAGAGTGAGATGCATGTACAGGCGGTCAATGCCGTGATACATCCTGCTGTAGCTCATGATTTTGAGCAATCGGGTCAATCGTGGCTTGAAAGTGCGATACTCTTTGATAGTGGTTTTGATAAGCGTACCCACATTGATAAAGTTGTATGCGTTACGGCGCCAGAAGAAGTACGTATTCGTCGTGTGATGGCACGTGATAGTATTAGTAGGGAAAAGACCCTTGAGTGGATAGCACGTCAACTACCGCAAGAGGAAGTGATACGACGTAGTGATTATGAAATCATCAACGATGGTATATGCCCTCTCGCTCCACAAGTAGACCACTTGCTTTCCGTTATTTCAGAATAATTAAATTATAAACAAGAATAGATTAAAATGTTACAGACAATCCTTTCAATCGCAGGTAAGCCAGGTCTTTATAAGCTGGTAAGCCGTGGTAAAATGAATCTTATTGTTGAGTCGCTTGATGAGAGCCACAAGCGTCAGCCTGCATTCGGCACAGACCGTGTGACGAGTCTTGCTGATATTGCTATGTTCACTGAGTCTGACGATGTTCCATTGGGTGAGGTCTTGGCAAAGTTGCGCGACAAGGAAGAGGGCAAGGTGGCTTCTCTGAACTGGCGCAAGGCTTCAGCTAAGGAGTTGCAGAACTACTTTGCAGAGGTTCTTCCTGACTTCGACCGTGATCGAGTACACACAAGCGATATCAAGAAGCTCCTTCAGTGGTATGAAATTCTCGTTAAGGCTGGTATCACCAACTTTGAAGAGGATATGAAACCAACAGAGGGCGATAACATTGATGACAGATTGTAATATTACTTTTAAGTCAGAAAACGAAACAATAAAAGCACTGTGACCGAACTCACAGTGCTTTTTTCTTGTCTATTCTAAGGGTAATTGACGGCTAACTAAAATCGTTTTGCATAGTTACCACGGAAATACCAGTCTGGAGTGTCAAGGTATTTGATCTGTGGATTAATGCTGAACCACTGGTTAAAAATCTCAATTTCTTGCGCTGGCGTATAGCCTTGTGCAAGCAGGTAGACGGCTTCTCCCTTCTTGTTGACTGCTTTGTCTACAACAATGACAGTATGTCCGGGATGACCACCGTTGATAATCACATCGCCAACCTGCAATTCTTTGCCTGTAATAGTAGTTAACTCCTTTTCAAGTGAGGCTGTTCCTGCATACGTAAAGACGAGATTTAAATACTTACGGAATGTCTTATAAGAATAATCTGCAGCAGTGTCCTTACTATACCAGCACCGCCATGTCTTCTTATCAATGTGGATACGCTCTCCTTTTGCCCAACGAGCGTAATCAGCTCTGAAGCCATTGGTAAAGTTGAAGTGAATCTTGTCATACTGCTTTGTTTGCCAAAGCCATAAGGCTCTGAGGTAGATAACAGCGTCTGCACACTGTTCTACCTCTCCATGACCAAAGTCAATGTCTACGACCGCACCAGTATAATTTCGCCGTTTGATACTACCATTATAATAATGTAAGTCACTTCCAACAGGCTTAAGTGGTAAATTTTGTAGGAACGAACCAAATGTACCCTCAGTAAGTTTTACTTTTTTGTAGCCAGGAGGAGGTGCCAAACGTTGTTTTTTAGTAGTAGCTGTTTGCTCAACAGCAGGAGTCTTCTCTGCTGACTGTTGTGATTGTCCGTTAGTCTTTCCTGTACAGGAGAGTAAGAAAGCAGCCAATATTATGGGGATAGTATACGTTGTCTTCATCGTCTTCCTTAAATGAATATTATTGTCTTCACTCGCAAATATACGTATAATCTACTAACTTGTCAAGTTATTGTTATAAAAAGTGTTGTATGTCTTCTTGTTTTAAGGGCGAGTATAGGTGTTTTTCATATAGCTTTAGCGAAAGAACAAAAGTTAAGGATAAAACAGAAATATAGTTAAGACGGTCAAACCACCTATTTTATTATTACCCTTCGACACAGAAACCCTTTTTGTTTTAAGCCATCAAAGTTGTAGATGAGGACTTGAAAAATCATTACATAATTTCGAATAAAACAGCTATAAATAAGGACAAAAACACGTGTGAAAAGCAAGTTTGTAACTAACAGAAGATCAATTGATTACAAAGTAGTAAAGTGAAAGGTGCTTAATAGGACTTCAAAAGGGCGTTAGTTGGACCTTAAAAGGGCACCTTTTGCAAGTCAATTAAGCGTCTTTTAGAAGCTAAAAGAGCATGTCTTGGTTTTGAGTTGTATGAAAATAGTTTACATATATTGGATGGTAAGGGAATAAACTGTTATCGGAAGAATCAAAAAAGCCCCCAAACATATTCTGTTTAGGGGCATATTCACCAATAACTAATCCATTTTATCAAGGTTCTTCAGCTTATAGCGTCAGAACAAAAACCTTTCATCAGGGAGTAGTGGAGCGCTTAGCCCACTGTAATCTGGCGTGCAACCTTCTGCTCTTCAACCTTAATCTTAGGCAAGGTAATGGTGAGTACACCATTTGCAACACGTGCAGCAATACTTTCCTTCTGAACATCATCAGGTAGAATCAGTGTCTGCTCATACTTGCTATATGCGAACTCACGACGGAGGTAATGAGCCTTTTGCTCGCTCTCCTCGGCTTTCTTTTCCATCTTGATAGTCAAGTCGCCATCACTGTTGATATTAACATCGAAGTCCTCCTTGCTCAGACCTGGTGCTGCAAGTTCTACTATATAATCCTTTTCAGACTCCAGTACGTTGATAGCTGGTGCTGTTGGATTTGCCTTAGGCATATTTGTAGTGTTCAAAAAATCATTGAAAACCTCTGGTAACCATGAATTTCTATACATAATTTTATCTCCTTTACTTTAATTTGTTTGTTAATGTTTTGTACTGACTATTATGCAAGGAGCATACCATTAGAGCTTTTGTGACATTTTGTCTGTTCTTTCTGACAATTTGACCTATAAGCCATATTGGGCTTATAGGGCTGATAGGCGTAATAAAACCACCGTTTACTTATAATTAATGGGTGATTATACACCTTTTAGTTTGGATTGATATTATTTTTAATTGATAATAAAATAAAATGTAATAAAACTTTGTTTGTGTGTAAATAATTCTTATATTTGCGGTATGTTAATCAAAAATTAGATGTCAATGAAGAATTTTTACTTATCTGCAAAGCTGTTTGTAAGCCTTTGTTTAGCTGGTTTTACAAGTACGGCATACGCGCAAAATGGAACCTCTCGAGTGACTAAACCTATGGGAGAAGTTGCTACTGAGCAGACAACGGTAGAGTTGTTAGATGATCCTTTTTTCTATTCATTTGATAATGGTAAGCCTACGCATTGGGTTACTGCAGGAACTGTTACTCAATTGAAAGCTGGTGATCGATACAGTAGTGATACTGGTTTCGGTGTTGGTATTGAGACTGCTGCTAATGTGGAGGGATGTCTTAAGCAGGTGATTGACCTTAAGCGTACAGGAAAGGAGGTAGTGCAAGGCGATGAGTTAGAATGTTTTGTACATTATAGTACGATAGAGAGCAAGCGTAGGGAAGGTCCATTCCGTCTTGCTTTGCGTTGGTTGGATACTGCTGGTAACGAACTCGTTTCTACAGAAAAAGACTTTATTAATAATCCTGATATCTACTTCGGGCGTATGAAAGCGTATGGTGATTTGAAGTTCCGTACGGTTTGTCCAGCTGGTGCAGTGAAGTTAGAGTTTGCTCTTTTGGTAGCTCCAGGAAGTCAGGTACGCATGGACGACTTCAGTGTGTTACGTTTATCAGACAAGGATAAAACTCCACTCGTAGCTATTCTTCCACAGTATCGTACGATGATGGGTGAGGTCGGACAACCTACAACCTTCCCAATCGCCTTACAGGGTATGCACCTTAGTGCTGATCAGACACCAAACTTCGGGGGTACTAAGTCTTCTTCTGTAATGAAGTTAGATGTTGAGAAATTACCAAAGAATAGTACTATTAAAGCTAATCTGACAATTACGCCACAGGTAGCAGGCGTTTATGTGGGTAGTAATACCTATAAACTCCACTTCTCTGGTGCTGATGCTGAAAACAGTGGTTCACTCAATTTGACTGGTTATTTTAAGAAAGCAGGTACTACTCCAACGATAAAACTTAAGTCGGGACAGGTTCGTGAGATGAGTGCGGCACCTAACAAGACTGACGAACAGTTACTTGATTTTGATATAAAGGATGTTATTACGAATGTTAACCTTGCTCTGAAGCATGATGCAAATTCTCCTTTCCGCATTGATGTGGGACAGTATTACTATGCGACAAGTTCTGGTAAGCTCTATCATCGTCCTGTAAAGGTGACCTTCGCACCACGTAAAGCAGGAGTCTATGAGGCAGAGTTGAGGGTTTCAAGTGTCTTGGCAGATACGTTGGTTATCAAACTTAAGGGTGTTTCTGAGGCTGCTACTTCAGCTGATTTAGTTGAGAATTTCACGGATAATCGTGCGATGGACAGTCGCTTTACTGGTGATGCGTGGAAGGGGTATCATAAGTTTGACTTAGGTTATTGGAAATTTAATGGTAAATGGAATAGTAAAAGTAATGTTACGTTGGCAGCAAAGGATACACTCTACTATGATGAATTGGTTGCCAATGGAGTTAATACACTTCAGCTATCTCCAGTAAGTAGTGCTGCAAAGTGTACTGCCGAATATTCTATTGATGGTGGTGGTCACTGGAAATCACTCACTGTAGGCGATGCAGATGGTAAATATGTTGTGGGTACGCATCGTCCTACCCTCGTACGCTTTGTATCTTCAGAGAGTGTAGAGGTTCAGCGTGTTACGATCAGTCCAAATACTGTAGATGAACGGGAAGCATTCGATAAGATTGAAGAAGCAATGCTAAAGGATGCGGATAGCAAACCTTTAGCAGTCCTTAATGAAACTTTCTCAGACTTACGCCATACACGTATTCTTGGCTTGAAGGGTTGGCAGAACCTCACTATACGTGGTGAACGTCCATTCTATGCATGGCAACAGAAGAATGCAGATCAGTCGGTTGTAGAGAATGAAGTAGCACAGATTTCTTTCTTGAAATATGGTGTTGAGGATAGACGTGAGCATGAAAGCTGGCTTATTTCTCCAACCCTATCTTATAAGAATGCACAAAGTAAGGATTTAACTTTCAGTTTGATGTATCGTAATCAGACTACTAATGGCGAAGAACTGTTCGGCTTTTATATCATCACAGAGAAGGATGGTAAGGCTACACCTTACTTCTTAGATATATCTCAATATGTCCCAGCAGGGGTTAAGTTGGAGCCTGATATGTGGTTTGATTACCGTATAGACCTTTCTAAGGTAGAAGGACTTGCAATCGATGATAAGTTCCATGTGGCTTTTTCTTACTATAGTCCTGTGGGTGGTAATGCTACTTCCCTGAACTTTATGATTGATGATGTAACCTTCGGACGTACTGACCTTCCTGAACTGAGTGTTGACAATGACTTCATTCAGTTTGTATTCCGTCCAGGACAAGAGATGACACCTCAGCCACTTAATATATATAGTGATCGTACAACGGCACCTGTAACAGTCACCTTGGCACCTTCTGCTCAGAAGAAGTATTTCAAACTTTCACATGAGAAGTTGCCACTTGAAGGTGGGTCGATTGCCGTTGGCTTCAAAAGTAATGACTCAAAGACGCATGCTGCTGCACTGCTTATCCAGACACGTGGGGCAGAACCTATCATCGTGAAGTTGCTTGCGCAACCTATCACAGCAGGTATCAGCAATGTTGCTGGTGGTGATGATGATGCACTGTTACCAATAGTTAGTGGTTCAGAACTGACCATTAACGGCAAGTATCAGACGTATCAGCTTTTCTCAACAGACGGTAGTCTCTTACAGCAAGGCGGTTATCAGCAGCTTATTGACTTATCTGGTGTTCAGCCAAAGGTATTTGTCTTGAAGCTTAACACCGATAAAGGCGTAAAGTCTTTCACCTTAAAGCGTTAAGGAATTAGCTTCTGATACCTTGAGTGTGTGTATCAGAAAAGAGCAACAAGAAAGGGGACAGACGTCGATGTCTGTCCCCTTTGTTTGTTTCTTGCCTTTGATTCTCTTGCTCCTCCTGTCTTAAAAGGATAAAGGATTATTCCGTTTCAAGCAGATGTTGCAATACGACTGCGTTGTTATGTTCCTCATCATGTGCCGCAAAGAGTAGGGTAGCGGTAGGATGTTCCTTGAGGACAGCACGCAGTTCGTCTAAGGCTCCACTTGCAGTTAACTCTGCACGATATCGTTCAGAGAACTCTGCAAACTGGTCGGGGTCATGCCCGAACCACTTACGCAGTTCATTACTTGGCGCAACAGATTTCAACCAAAGGTCGATTTGTGCCTTTTCTTTACTGATGCCTCGCGGCCATAATCGGTCAACGAGAATTCGATAACCGTCGGTTTCTTCAACCGGCGCGTAAGCACGTTTGATTTTCATTATCTTATTCCATTATTAATGCCCGTGGGAATATTACCTCGTTTTCTACGAAGATATGTTCGAGGAGGTTGTCGCGGAACTGACGAAGGTCTGCAAGTGCCTTCACATATTCTGGTTCAGCACCCTCAGGGGCTGTGTAATCATTTGTTAGTTCTGCAATACGCTCATGACGTTCTATCTCGTCGTTGTGGTCAGCCATCATTGCATTGATCGGATGTTGGATTGTACCACAATGGAAAGGTGCATGCTCTTGTCCGTACTCAGCTGCGTTGAAAATGTCGATAATGTATGGAAAGAGAATATTCTCTTCCTTCTGACAGTGAAGGTCGAGGTCGGCAACACTGTTGCGGAAATGATCTACTACGCGGTCGAGTTCAGGATGATTAGCTGTAAGTGAGTTCAATCTGATAGCAAGTTCCTCACCCTGTTTGCGAATGTAACGATGATGAAACTTTAGTACATAGTCTACAAGTAGGTCGAGGTCCCATGCTTTAAAAGGGATAGTGCTTTGAGCAAATGTTTGTGTCATTGTTATCTTTACTTTATCTTGTTCGTTTAATTTTTGTGCAAAATTATATATAATCGAGGAAAAAGCAGGGTAACAAATGTGTCCAAGTTGAGTTAAATCGAGTTAAATTTGTAGTAATCAAGAGAATCTTTGTAACTTTGTGACCATGGAAAATAATGTAATGAAAGCACTCCGTTCCTGTCCACTTTTTGCAGGAATGAGTGAGATTGAAATAGACCTAACATTAGGAAATATTAGTTATCAGCTTGTATCTCTGCCTTCACATGAGGTATATGCCTTAGCGGGTATGCCTTGCAAGTATGTTGATATTGTTGTAAGTGGTAAGCTTATCTGTCGTATGGCAGCTTTATCGGGCAAACAGGTAGAGGTGAGTCGATTGCATAGTGGCAATATGGTAGCTCCTGCTTTTATCTTTTCTAAGGACAGGAGTCTACCTGTCAGTGTCGAAACAGATGGTAAAGTACAGCTATTTCGCATGCGTCCAGAGGAGTTGAAGCGTCTAATAGATTTGGATGAGACGATTCGTATGAACTATATTCGTATTCTCTCAAATATTGATGTGTTCTTGACGCAGAAGATGAAGGTGCTTAGTCTGTTTACTGTACGTGAGAAGGTAGCTTATCTTCTGATGGAACGTGCAGGAGAGCAGGGCAGCAATGAGGTACATTTGGAGCGTTCACGTCAGGAGATAGCAGACTCGTTTGGTATTCAGAAGTTCTCCTTGCTTCGTGTTCTTTCTGACTTTGAGAAAGAGGGGGCGATAGAGATTCATGGACGAACAATCAAGATTCTGGATCGTAGGAAGATGTTGAAGTAAGTGTTCTATCCCTTAAGTGTATTTTATTTATTCTATATTTTAAGAATTAATGTTACTGAATATTTTATTTATTGTCGTGGGTATAGCCCTCGTTTTATGGGGTGCTGACCGCTTGACAGATGGTGCTGTGGCTGTAGCTGAGAAGATGAAGATGCCGCAAATAGTGATAGGATTGACAATTGTCGCAATGGGTACAAGTATGCCTGAGTTCTGTGTAAGTTTTATTTCAGCATTGAAGGGAACATCAGACTTGGCAGTAGGTAATATTGTTGGCTCCAACATCTTTAATGCTTTACTCATTGTTGGTGTGTCGGCATTGGTGGCACCGATGACGATTATGGAGACAACGGTAAGAAAGGATATTCCTTTTGCACTTGTAGCATCAGCTTTGTTGTTGATAATGTGTCTCGATGGAGATATTAGTAGGCTTGATGCTGGTATTCTCTTTGTGATGTTTCTTATCTTTATGTATATGACACTTAAAGGTGCTAAGAAGCAAGGAGCGGATGCTGAAGAGGCTATAGAGGGTGAAGGAAAGAAGCCGATGGCTACTTGGTTATCTGTTGTATGGATTCTTGTTGGATTACTTTGTTTGATAGGAGGAAGTAACTTGTTTGTAGAAGGGGCTACGGCTGTTGCAACAAACCTTGGTGTATCGGAGGCTGTGATTGGTTTAACAATCGTGGCAGGGGGAACTTCTCTTCCAGAATTGGCTACAAGTGTTGTATCAGCTCGTAAAGGAAATAGCGGTATTGCAATAGGAAATGCACTTGGTTCTAATGTGTTTAACATTCTTGCAATCCTTGGTATTACGGGTATGATAACCCCAATGACATTGAAAGGTATTACTTATATAGACCTTTCTATGCTGGTTATCTCAATCATGCTCGTATGGCTCTTCTCGTTTACGAAGTACAAGATTGAACGATGGGAGGGAGCTGTGCTTACGGCTGTGTTTGTAGGTTATATCTATTCCTTACTATGATTTATTCCTTTGCTTTAGCTTAGAAGATTGCTTTTGAGCTAAAGCAAAGAAACAATATACTATTGACTTATCAGTAACTACCCATCTTTTTTGGATGTGTTGATGCTTAGCACGTGTTGTGTAAATGCTCAGCACATATTGTGTTAATGGTAAACACGGATAGTGTTTAGCGTTAATTGTCAGGCAAAAGATTGTTATGGTGGAGTCAACTTCTTATTAGTAAAGCGCTGTATAAGCATGATGTAGAAAAGACTTAT